>ERZ1034976.126-NODE-126-length-70056-cov-29.010271_pt1 | contig 70056 bp, 62 predicted proteins | sample MGYA00520623_ERZ1034976 | MGnify/ENA primary metagenome ERZ1034976 (study PRJEB33766, sample SAMN09781774) | gut metagenome | biome: gut microbiome | host: Homo sapiens | place: Madagascar | study: EMG produced TPA metagenomics assembly of the PRJNA485056 data... | reverse complement strand
AAAAGAAAAATTAAAAAATGAGACCGGTATTTCATCAGCCACATTAGCCAAACTTTCAAAAAACGAGGATGTATCAATGGCAACAGTTCAAAGTATATGTGAGTATCTTGATTGCCAGCCCGGTGCAATTTTATCTTATGAAAAAAATATTGATGAAAATTCTGTCATTTTCAGACTTAGGGAAGAAATGGAGATGAAATTAAAGGGAGGATTATATCATCAGACACAAATAAGATTTGCATACAATTCTAATCATATAGAAGGAAGCAGATTGACAGAGGACCAGACAAGAAGTATATACGAGACACATACCATTGGAGATATGGAGGGACATGAAAAAGTAGATGATATTATTGAAACCGTAAATCATTTCAGATGTTTTGATTATATTTTATCCGTTGCAGATAAAGAATTATCGGAGGAAATAATTAAAAAAGTTCATTATATTTTGAAAAGCGGAACAACGGACAGTCAGAAAGAATGGTTTGCGGTGGGAGAATATAAAAAGCGTCCCAATATGATTGGAAGCATGGTTGAAACTACGCCTCCGTCAAAAGTCCCTACGGAGATAAAAAAGTTACTGACAGACTATAGGGAAATGAGTAATATAACTTTTGAAGATATAATTGATTTTCATTATCGGTTTGAAAAAATACATCCCTTTCAGGACGGTAACGGACGGGTAGGGAGACTTATAATGTTTAAGGAATGTCTTAAAAACAATATTCCTCCTTTTGTTATTGAAGATTCGGCAAAGGAATATTACAGGATAGGATTGAATGAGTATGCTTCAGAAAAAGGATATCTTACTGAGACCTGCAGATTATCACAGGATAATTACAAAAAAATGTTAGAATATTTTGAATATATATAAAATATAAAAATCACTGAGGGCATACCGCCATCCGGAAGTCAGACCTGTAAATCTGACAACAGGAGGCGGATGTTCTCAGTGATTTATTTTAATTCAAATAATGCGGCACTGAAGCGTGGCATTGTGCAGGTTAATGCGTTGCCGTCAATATGCCAGAACACATTGTTTTCATCGGCATTTCCGCCATAACATTTCCAATCACTGTTCATAAGGATATTTACACCCTTATTGTCCGGAAGTTCAATCCGGTAATCAATCTGCTCATATTTGCTGAAGTTAAATATAGCAAATATACGGCTTTTATTATCTTCTCTCAGAATAGAGTACATAAGTCGGTCAGGGGAGTTACAGTCCAGCCATTTAAAACCGTCATAATCATATTCTTTTCCGAAAAATGCTGAATGGGAAAGATAATTTTTGTTAAGATCTGCAATGTAATTGTTAAATGCCCTATGGATAGGAAAATCAAGAAGCATAAAGTCCTGTTCCCTTTTTTCGTCCCATTCCCTGAACTGACCGAGTTCATTACCCATGAAATTAAGCTTTTTGCCGGGATGAACCATCATATACATATAAAAAGCTCTTGCCTGAGGAAACTTAATATCGTAGTCACCGTACATTTTCTGTAAAATTGTAGCTTTGCCGTGAACCACTTCGTCGTGGGAGAGAGGCAGAAGAAACTTTTCATTATAGTAGTACATCATGGAGAAAGTGAGTTTATGGTAATTGTTATATCTGTCGTCCGGTGACATCTGAAAATATGATAATGTATCATGCATCCAGCCCATATCCCATTTGTAATCAAATCCAAGTCCGCCTTCCGACACTGATTTGGTAACATTGGAAAAATTGGTTGAGTCCTCGGCAGCAAGGAAACATCCCGGATTTCTGTCTTTGAGTCCCTGATTCATATATTTGATGAAATCAACGGCATTACCGTTAACACCTCTTTTTTCATCACCATGCCAATAAATTATACGGCTGATTGCATCCATTCTGAGACCATCAAAATGGAAAGTCCGGAGCCAGTAGTTGGCACATGACTGGAGAAAACTTCTGACCTCACCTCTTGAATGCATAAAGTTATTGCTGCCCCATTCACTGATACCTACGTCATTGTTAGGATATTCGTAAAGTGCAGAACCGTCATATTTGGCAAGACCATAGTAATCTACAGCAAAGTGCACAGGCACAAAATCAAGTATTGCACCGATTTTGTTACGGTGAAGTTCATCTATCATATACATAAGGTCTTCGGCGGTGCCGTATCTGCTTGTAGGGGCAAAGAAGCCTGTATTCTGGTAACCCCAACTTTCATCGCATGGATGCTCGCTGATTGGAAGAAGCTCGATGTAATTGTATCCGTTTTCCTTAAGATAAGGAATGAGTAGTTTTACAAGTTCCCTGTAATTATACCAGTCGGTAGGACCATCACCTTTCTTTTTCCAAGAACCGGCATGTAATTCATATATGTTAAGAGGACCGTTAATACATGAAGTCCTGTTCTTAATCCATGCACTGTCCCTGAATTTATATGAGGAAAGATTTCTTATAATTGATTTATGGTCAGGTCTTAATTCCATACCAAAACCATAAGGGTCACAGTGGTCGGTATATTGGCTTCCGTGATGGTAAATTCTGTATTCATAGGTGTCGCCACAGGCTGCATCAGCAACTTTTACTTCATAGAAATTGCCGTCGGAAATGCAGTTCATAGGGATTTCCCTGCCTTTATGAAGAAGAACCACACCTGAAGCAGATGGAGCGAATGTTCTGAAAACTACACCGTCATCCTCCACATGGGCGCCCAGCCATTCGTGGGCATCAAATATTTTTCCTGTATAAAAACCATAATTGTCCATATTGTTTACCTCTTGACTTATTCTGTATTTCTGTTATAAAGATAATAGACACCAGTCTAAAAAACAACGTGCTATTTTTAAAATTAGTCAATTAATAGACACATAGAGGAAAAAGGATAATAAAATGGATTTAAGAATGAAAAAAACTTTGGCTGCAATCCGTAATGCATTTATTGAATTAAGGTCACATAAGCCTCTTGAAAAGATTACAATAAAGGAACTGACTGAGAAAGCAGAAATCAGCAAGGCAACATTTTACCTCCATTATCAGGATGTATATGATCTGTCATCATCAATCCAGGGGGAAGTAATTGATGAAGTATTTTCCAATATAGAGAATCCTGAAACAATTCTTTCTGATACGGAAGGTTTTACAAGAACACTCTTTTATGCTACGTCTGCGTCTAAAGCACTGATTGATATTGTGTTTGCAGACAATCAGGCAATTGTACTCCCTGAAAAAATTGAGGAGAAGATTAAAAAAAGTATTTTTACCATTCATCCGGAATTTAAAGATGATATAAGGCTTAATATATCTATTACATTTAGGGTGCAGGGGGCCTATAACGTGTATAGAAAATATTACGGAATTTATGAACAGGAGGAGATTATTAACAACCTATGTGTGATATTTAATTAAATAATAACCGAGCTTGATTTATTAATTATTAAATGATATAGTATGCGAGGATGGTATTCGGAAAGAAGCTGTACCTGATTAATTTTGACCCATATGCTTTTATTGCTTACATTGTTTTTACAAGTAGGACTTTAACGGAGGAATGCGTATGAGAATAGGATTTATTGGCGCAGGGAAAGTAGGATTTACCCTGGGAAAATATTTTGCCGTCAACGGACTTGATGTTGCAGGATATTACAGCCGCAATTATAAATCGGCTGAGGAAGCCGCAGCATTTACCTGTTCAGAAGCGTTTGATTCAATTACACGGCTGGCAGGCATATGCGATATTATTTTTTTGACCGTTACTGACGGAAACATCAGAGAAGTAGCGGAGAGTTTAAAAAAGGCAGATATATCGGACAGGATAATCTGTCATTGTAGTGGGGCACTATCATCAGAAATCTTTTCGGACATAACCGGATGCACCGGTTATTCAGTTCATCCGTTCTTTGCAATCAATAATAAATATGATTCTTACAAAGAACTTACATCCACGTTATTTACAATTGAAGGGCCGGATACCCACAGGGATTGTGTTGCTTCCCTGATAAGACAGTGTGGCAATAAAGTGATATTCATACAGCCGGATATGAAGGCAAGGTATCATGGAGCTGCGGTATTTGCCAGCAATCTTTTGATGGGATTAATGGAGACGGCAGTTGATGAGCTTGCAGCCTGTGGTTTTTCTAAAGAGGATGCACTTACCGCAATCTATCCACTTGCTTTGAATAATTTAAAACATCTGGAAAACAATAGCCTTGAGGACTCCCTTACCGGACCGTTAGAGCGTAACGATGTCAGCACAGTCAGAAAACATCTTGGCTGTTTTAAAGGCGATGACAGAATGATGTATATTTTATTATCCCGTAAGGCACTTGAAATTGCAAAAAGAAAAAACTCTGACAGAGATTACAGAGAAATGGAGGATTTGTTATATGACAACAGTCACTACACTTATGAATATGAAAAAGAAGGGCGATAAGATTACAATGCTTACCTGCTACGATTATTCAATGGCTAAATTAATGGATAATGCAGGTGTTGATACGCTTCTTGTAGGCGATTCCCTGGGAATGACCATACTTGGGTATGAGGACACACTTTCGGTTACAATGGAAGATATGATTCACCATACGGCAGCAGTTGCCAGGGGAGCAAAGAACGCCCTTGTCATCGGAGATATGCCATTTATGTCATATCAGGTTTCTGTCGAACAGGCAGTAATTAATGCAGGAAGACTTATTAAAGAAGGCAGGGCACAGATGGTCAAGCTTGAAGGAGGTGCAAGTGTCTGCCCTCAGATAGAGGCTATTGTAAAGGCGTCAATTCCTGTATGCGCACACCTTGGACTTACCCCACAGTCAATTAACATGTTTGGCGGATTTAAAGTGCAGGGTAAGACAGAGGAAGCTGCCAAGAAAATTATTGACGATGCCAGAAAGATTGAAGCTGCGGGAGCGTCAATGGTAGTCCTTGAAGGAATACCTACAAAGCTTGCCCAGATTATAACAAAAGAACTTACAATTCCTACAATCGGTATCGGAGCAGGCCGGTTCTGTGACGGACAGGTGCTTGTATATCAGGACATGTTAGGCATGTTCAGCGATTTTAAGCCTAAATTTGTAAAGGTATTTGCCAATACCGGAGAATTTATGACTAATGCTTTTAATGACTACATTAAAGAAGTAAAAGATGGTTCATTCCCTGCTGAAGAAAATTCTTATGCAGTAGATGATGGAATTTTTGACTTCATTAATGAATAAAATAAAGAGGTAAAAGATAAAATGAAAGTAGAAGGAACAGTTAAATCAGTTAAAGACCAGGTTAAAGAATGGAAAAAGGAAGGCTTAAGCATAGGATTTGTTCCAACAATGGGATATCTCCATGAAGGACATGCAAGTCTTATTAAAGCAGCAAGAGAAGGCAATGACAGAGTTGTTGTAAGTATTTTTGTCAATCCTATGCAGTTTGGACCGACAGAAGATCTTGCAAGCTACCCAAGAGATCTTGCAAAAGACAGCGCTTTGTGTGAATCCTTAGGTGTTGATATGATCTTTCATCCGGAACCTGAAGAAATGTATCATGAAAATTTCAGCTCTTATGTTGATATGTCAGTGCTTACAGAAGAACTTTGCGGATTAAGCAGACCTGTTCATTTCAGGGGTGTATGCACAGTTGTTAATAAGCTTTTTAATATTGTACAGCCTGACAGGGCATATTTTGGACAAAAAGATGCACAGCAGCTTGCAATAATAAAGCATATGGTTGAAGACCTCAATATGAATGTGGAAATTATCGGATGCCCTATTATCAGAGAAGCTGACGGACTTGCAAAAAGTTCAAGAAATACCTACCTCTCAGCAGAAGAGAGAAAGGCAGCCCTTATTCTCAGTAAGAGTATAAACCTCGGACGCAAGATGGTAGAAGACGGTGAAACAGACACAGGCGTTATCACAAAAGCCATGACAGACCTTATTAACACAGAACCACTTGCAAAAATTGATTATGTTAAGGCTGTTGACGGAATCACAATAAGACCTGTTGCAAAGGTTAAGAAGCCTATGCTGGTTGCGATTGCGGTATACATCGGTAAGACAAGACTTATAGATAATTTCATGATTTAAGCTGTCCTTTAACCCCTTGATTTGACAAATTACAGAAAATGTGTAATTATATGGGGTATATTTAGAGAAGGAAAAAGTTATGATAAGAAAATCAAGTTGTATTTTTGCCCTGACACTTGTAGTCCTTGCACTTGTGGCGGCTGTCGGGTCAATTGATAATAACAGGATGATTGCCGGAAATAACGGAGTATCGGATAATGAGATTGTTACCGATATGGATGATATGGTTAAATATGATATCAGCATAGAGTCTGTAAAACAGGATAAGGTATCGGGAACGCTTTCAGGCGGAGAGACAGGTACCTCAGAGAATGTCAGTGAGGCACCTACGGAGCCTGTTACAGAAGCACCGACAGAACCTGCGACAGAACCTGTGACAGAGCCGGTGACAGAAGCACCTACAGAGCCTGTTACAGAACCGGAAACAGCAGCTCCTGTTAATTGGAAATATGTATATGTCGGAGATTCCAGAACAAAAGGACTTAAAGCGGCACTTGAGAAATATGGCAGAATTACCGGTAAAGAGACTTTTATCTGTGAAATCGGTGAAGGATATGACTTCCTTATGGCTAATATGGCTAATATCAGAAGTGTATGTGATTCCTCAACAGTTCTTATAATAGGACTTGGAATTAATGATATGAAATACAGATATAACGAGTATATAGCGGCTATTAATAATATGGCGGCTACAATGGACTGCCAGATTTATTTTATGCTTGTTAATCCGGTTAATGAAGCGGAAGAAGCAGCTGACGGCAAGTTCCATATTACCAATGCCGATATAGATACTTTTAACGCCAGAATGTTGTCGGGACTTGGACCAAGTGTCCATATTATAGATACTAATTCATATCTTAAGAATGTAATCGTCAATTACACTACAATGGATGGATTACATTATACGGATGAGACATATATAATCGTCTATGATTATATGCAGAATTTTATACCTCATAGTTAAAAATAACGAGATTCACAAAATCTTATGCGAATCTCGTTTTTAATTAGTTGTGTATACGTTCTGATTTATAAATTTCGGTAAATAATTCATATTCGCCTTTGTATCCGTCAGCACAATAGAAAGTATATTCATTGTTCTCAAGCTCTGCAGTTGACTGTATTGCTTTACCTGTGAAAAAGAACTTATCTTTTCTGACAAATACAAGAACTTCATGAAGGGCAACATTGATATAATGATGACCTTTTCTAAGAGGGACAACATCCCGGTCTTCAAGACTTCTGAAACGTATCATTGTCATATCCTCCGGAAGATATACATATCTTCCAACAGTATTCTGCTTATAGACAGGTGCAATCATTATATTTTCACCTACCATAAGCTGGTCTTCAATATGACGGCAGATTCTGTCTTCAGGAAAGGCAATTCCCAAAGGAGTAAACATCAATGTGTTAAATTTAACTGATTTGAGGTATTCACTGTAAAGGTAAGGAATCATGCCATATCTTAACGTAACAAGGTTACGGAATGTTTTGATGTTTTTGTAGCGGAAAAATTCCTGTGGTCTTGTACCCAGGGCTGCATGGTTACGCATAAGAGGGGTAAACATTGAAAGCTCGGTAAATCTCATCAGGAGGTCTTCCGTTGCATTATTGTTAAAGCCGCCTGTATCAGCACCCACATACATAAATCCACACATATTCATATTAGGAAGCTGGTGCATGATAAGTTCAATATGTGACCACCATGACGAATTGTCACCTGTCCATATACCTGCATAACGGTGCATGCCAATGTATGAAGCACGGGAAAACATAAGAACCTTTTTATCAGGTTCGATTATTCGGAATGCTTCCGCTGCCGCTCTTGTCATAAAATAGCCATATAAGTTGTGGACTCTTTCATGACATACCTTTTCACCGTTGAAGTTATGGTAAAAACTTCTGTAGTCCGAAGGACTGTTGGCAAGACCGTTCACAAGGTCTTTGAAATCCCAGAGTTCCTGAAGGGAAAGGTCTTTGCCGGTATATTTTTTTAGCTCTTCCATTGTCTTTTTAAGATTCTTTTCAGAATAAAAGAGAGAAGGCTCATTCATATCGTTCCAGAAACCGTCAATGCCCATATCAATGAGCCTTTTGTATTTCATGCCGAACCAGTCACGGACTTTTTCATTAAGAAAGTCTGGAAGAAGAGATTTGCCGGGCCATACAGCTGTGACAAAATCGTTTCCGTCTTCATCCTTGCAGAAATAATCCTTTGCAGCACCTTCTTCGTAAACATCATAGCCACGTTCTTTTTTAACGGCGGCGTCTATTATTGGAACAAGGTGGATATTGTTATCCTTCATCTCGGATACAAAGTTTTTGAAATCGGGGAAGGCTTTTTCACTGACTGTAAAATCTTTGTAGTTGTCCATATAGTCGATATCAAGATATACGGCATCTATAGGAATGTGGTTATCTCTGTAGCCTCTGACGATTTCCCTTACTTCATCGGCAGTATTGTAACTCCAGCGGCTTTGCTGATAACCAAAAGCCCATTTAGGAGCCACATAACTCTGACCGATTATTTCACGGAATTTTTTGATAATGTCCATAACATTATCACCTTCCACAACATAAAGTTCATAGTTGGCTTCTTCCACAGAAACTGTTAATGTATCCAGGTCTGTATAGCCGAAATCAAAATATACTTTACCCGGAAAATCAACAAATATACCATAAGTCTCCTCGCCGTCTACCACGAAAAAGTTGTGGGCGGCATAAAGAGAGGATTTGTCTTCAGTATGGCTGAAGTCATCTGTGCAATTACTGATATATCTGAAACCACGCTTATTAATACCACGAACACTTTCACCAAGTCCGTAAATAATATCATCTACTCCCAATTTTGCAGTAAAGGATTTCTTATCCTGACTCATCTCAATGTAGTCGGGAAGAGAGTTGACCAGTGGAAAGCTTTTAATAACCGCATCTGTTTTGAATGGTCTTCCAAAAGCATATTTAAAAATCATAGCTGCCTCCTAAAATTAATGGTGGAAAAGTCTGATTCCTGTGAAGCACATGGCGATTCCATACTTATTGCATGTATCGATTACATTATCATCCCTTACAGAACCACCCGGCTGTGCAATATATTTTACCCCGCTTTTATGAGCTCTTTCTATATTGTCGCCAAATGGGAAGAAAGCGTCCGAACCAAGGCTGACATCTTCCATTTTGTCAAGCCATGCTCTTTTTTCTTCTCTTGTAAATACAGAAGGTTTTTCTGTAAAGAATTTCTGCCATGTACCTTCAGCAAGGATATCTTCATATTCATCACCGATATATACATCAATAGAATTATCCCTGTCAGCACGTCCGATTCCGTCCTTAAACGGAAGATTAAGAACCTTTGGATTCTGACGGAGGAACCAGTTGTCGGCTTTCTGACCCGCAAGTCTTGTACAGTGGATACGTGACTGCTGGCCGGCACCGATGCCTATAGCCTGACCGCCCTTTGTATAACATACAGAGTTGGACTGTGTGTACTTGAGGGTAATCATTGCAATGGCAAGGTCAATTCTGGCTGATTCAGGGATGTCTTTGTTCTCTGTAACAACATTGGCAAAAAGCTCGTCGTTGATTACAAGTTCATTACGTCCCTGTTCAAAAGTAACACCGAATACGTCCTTGCGTTCAATAGGAGCAGGAACATATTCAGGATCAATTTTAATAACACAATAGTTGCCTTTTTTCTTGGCACTTAATATTTCAAGGGCTTCAGGCTCATAACCGGGAGCAATAATTCCGTCGGAAACTTCTCGCTTGATTAATTTTGCTGTAGCAACATCACATACATCTGAAAGTGAAATAAAATCACCGAAAGATGACATTCTGTCGGCACCTCTTGCTCTTGCGTAAGCATTTGCCATAGGAGTAAGTTCTCCCATATCGTCTACCCAGTAAATCTTTTTCTCTATGTCAGTTAATGGAAGACCTACTGCAGCACCGGCAGGTGATACATGCTTAAAAGATGTTGCAGCAGGAAGTCCTGTTGCTTTCTTAAGTTCACGCACAAGCTGCCATCCGTTGAAAGCATCAAGGAGATTAATATATCCCGGCTTTCCGTTAAGTATCTCAATAGGAAGTTCTCCGTTCTGCATAAATACGCGGGCAGGCTTCTGATTAGGGTTACAACCGTATTTTAATTCAAATTCTTTCATCTTATACCTCACATTAATTGTTTTTGTTGATTATTTTTGTCTCATATGATCCATCTTCAATATTGATATATCTTACAAAAAGTGAAACTTTGTTATCGTTGTTAAGATTGTTCCATACAAGGTCTGCAAAATCGTCCATATTATCAGGAACGTCAACAAGTGTTGGTTCACCTTCAAAGCTTGGAAGCGGATTACCGTCACCCATATATGTGTGTATAAAATGAGCCTCTCCGGCTACCGGGTTTTCGTATGCAAAAGTGTATCTGTTGCAGGCTTCCGGGTTGCCGTTATTACTTTTTAAAATAGACATGGCATAGTTAAATGAACCATTGTCAAAATGAAGTACACCTGAAATTCTAGGAGTGTAGTTAGGCGCATCAGGTTCAAATTCTCTCGTTCTGAGAGCCTGTTCAAAAGTATACTGCTTGTCCATTAAATCATAAATTGTATCTGTCTGGTCACCGTTGGTAACGATTGTCTTATTGCCAAGGACTCTTACCGGGGCATAGATAATAAGACTTGGGTCTTCTAATTTAGAAGGGTCAAAAGCCTCAGTGCGGATGCCTTCTCCGTCTTTTACAAAAATACGATTACGGCTGTTCTCACTTCGTCCCATAATAAAATAGGCAATAGCTGCTTTCTTTCCGTCAGGAGTCTTTCCGATAACGATTCCTCTTCCCGGATAAGTGGTAGAACTAAGTTCTTCTGCCAGTGATTTTTTTAACATAATAATTCCTCCGTAAAAATAAGATGCCGCCTGATAATCAGACGGTGCCCAGACGGTCGGCAAATCACATACTGCGCTTCTCTGGAGTAAGCTCTCCTATTGTCCGTCAGTCACGCAGTCTTTAGATAATTATTGCAATATTTTTATACAATGTCAAGCAGTTCGACAAAGTCATGAATCTCATATTGAGGCTGAATTTCAGCCTTTTTTTTCAGATATCCGGGGTTGTAATAACAACTGTCAATGCCGGAATTTGCGGCACCGCCGATATCATTAACCGGAGAATCCCCAATCATAAGGCATTCTTCGGGCTGACAATTAAAATAACCGGTTATGTATTTAAAATATTCGGGGTAGGGTTTCATGCAATTCATCTCTTCGGATATGAAAATTTTATCGAAAACTTTCGGAAGTTTTGTCAGTTTATAAGGCTGGATTATCGTAAGCCCATTGGTTGCAACGGCAAGAGTATACTTATCCTTAAGTATATTAAGCACTTTGACCGCATTTTCATTAACATGAGCTTCTTCGCCAAGTGAATGGTTAAAGCAGGTCATAAGGTCATCGTAATTGCCCTTTAATCCAAATTCGTTAATTGCTTTATCCAAAGAATCTTCCACATATTTGTGATAGAGCCGGTGATAATTTTCCTTAATATATGGCTCATATATATCTTCAAGTCCTGAAGAAAACCATACAATGTCATTAAGCTCTTTAAAACGTCGGACATTTCTGCCGGTAACTTCACAGCCTCCGAGTTCAAGGACCTTCGCTGCACAATTATGGAAAGATTTTTCAAAATTTATTAATGTATCATCAATGTCAAATAACAGGTATTTATATTTACTCATGTTTGTACCTTTCAAGTCTGTATTTTGTAGTCAATGTAACATGAAAAAGAATTTGAATCAATAGTAATACTGTGGTAAAATCTTTGACAGAAAACAAAAGGAGAGCAAAGGTATGTATAAAAATTATATTTTTGATCTATACGGAACACTTATAGATATCAGAACGGATGAATGGAGCGAAGAACCATGGGAAGAATTTGCTGCATGGCTTACCGGTAACGGCATGCCATATACCGGAAGAGAGGTTAAAGCTCTTTATGACAATGAAGTCAACAGGCTTACGTCAGTTAAGACTAAATACACAAGTCCTGAAATTGATATAATTCCTGTATTTGAAGCAATATGCAGGAAGCACAGACCGGACATCACAGATGAAGAGGTGTGGAAAGCAGGAGAACAGTTCAGGATAATTACAACTAAGATGATTAAGCTTTATCCTAATACCAAAAAGGTACTTACCGGACTTAAAAAGGCTGGGAAAAAAGTATATCTTCTTTCTAATGCACAGCGTGTATTTACATGGCAGGAGCTTGTGAAAACAGGTATTGTGGATGATTTTGATGATATTTTTATATCATCAGATGAAGGCTGTAAGAAACCGGATCCTGAGTTTTATAAAAAACTTATCAATAAGCATAATCTTGATATAACAGAATGCATAATGATTGGTAATGACAGTACAAGTGACATTGCCGGGGCAAAGGCAGTAGGAATGGACGCGCTTTATGTGAGAACGGCTATTTCGCCTGAGAATGACCCTGTACCTGATTGCAAGTATGTATTTGAAGACGGAGATATTGGACATGTTCTTGATATTTAGGAGAAATTAATTATGTATTCAACAGTTATTTTTGATCTTGACGGAACCTTGCTTAATACACTTGATGACCTGATGGACAGTACCAATATGGCACTTGAAACATACGGCTTTCCTAAAAGAAGCCATGAGGAAATCCGATGTTTTGTAGGAAACGGTATCAGGAAGCTTATTGAGAGGGCAGTACCTGACAATACGGATATTGCCGATACAGACAAGGTTTTTAATGAATTTAAGAGAGTGTATCAGATTCACTGCAATGATAAAACGGGTCCATATCCCGGAATAATCGAACTTCTGCGTGAACTTAAAAAACATAACATCAAAATGGGAATTGCTACTAATAAAGTTAAATCGGCAGCAGACAAACTCAACGAAATCTATTTTGAAGGTCTGATTGATGAAGTTGCAGGAGTAGAGGATGGCATAATTCCAAAGCCTGACAGATGTATGATTGACAGCCTGATGAGAAGACTTAACACAACAACAGATGAGACGTTATATGTCGGAGACTCACAGGTTGACGTAGCTACGGCAGGAAATACAGGACTTGATATGGTGGCGGTACTCTGGGGCTTCAGGACAAGAAAAGAACTTGAGGAATCAGGTGCCAAGGTATTTATTGATGATCCCATGGAAATTTTAGATAAAGTATTATAAAAAAGTAACAGCTATGGGAATACAATTAGGCAAAGTGTAATAAGTAACAGAAAAAAGCCTCTTAGATCAAACCTTAGTTCAATTTAAGAGGCTTTTTCTCCATTAACTCTTTATAGGCACATTAATTCTGTCAGTTATTCAAATATCCCTGCTCTAATTCTTCTTTAGACCAAACTCTTTCATACTTTTCACCAATTTTATCAAAGACCTTTTGCCATGTAGAGAACTTATGGATTTCCTCCACGCTATCCTTGTTATTCTGAAACCACTCATACAGCATTTCATACATAGAACCTGAAAACAGGATATTCCAATTATTCTTATAATTTTTGTTATCGCTGTAAGACATTCCATCCGCTCTCATAGATATTATTCCTTGATCTGTTCGTTTTGCCATCCCTTTAATCTCTAAATCAGCCCATATATATCCTTCTTCTCTGCTTTCAATCAAATTAGAATATTTACTGAAATACATTTCAGCTAATTCCTCATACCGCTTCCTGTCATCTTCGGTTTGCAAAAGAACCTTACCACCTCTACCCTCTTCACCATTTTTTACCAAATACCGAATACCCGTACCAGTATGTATCTTTAATGTAAATCCCTGCATTTCTTCCACATCTAAAGATTCTTTATTCATAACATTCTGTAATGCTTCTTTCAGTTCACCATCTAAAACTAAAGCATCGTAACTCATCGTTCCATGCTCGGAAATCAAAAATTGCTTTCCCGTTGATGCATCCTGTCTTATTTTCACATCAGAATATGAAAATACACCTAAACGATCACCGTCTTTATTATAAATATCAAAGCATTCCGCTTCATTGTCAGGTACTATTCTATAATTTTCAGATTTATATTCTGAATACGCCTGTTTCAAAGTATTTATGCAATTTCCTGATAATGCTAAATAAGAATCCATCACTGTACTTTTTTTAGCACTATTTACATCAGAACCACCATTAATATCCTTATCTACTGTCTGAACCAAAGTATTAGCCCACTTATCTGATCCTCGATTTGGCTTTAAATTGTTATTACTTGTTGGATAACGATTATCCACTCCTATACTTCCAATCATCTGTTTGCCTTCCTCCTAGTAGTATATTTTCCTATTAACATCTGCGCATTATCATAACCTAAACTATCCCCCCAAAAAAATCATGATAAACGATTTCATTTTGAACTGTCAAAGCCCATAAAATGAAACCGTCAATCCTTTTTTATATTCAGGGTATTCTTATTTCAAATCACGCATTAATAGTTCATTTTGTAATATGCTGTAGCCTTATTTGATGTACCAAACGCATAAGCATATACTCTTACTTTTCATTCGGCAGATACAACTGGAATGTAGATGTACTCCTTAACTTAATTTATTTGAAGCATAAGCATATTATGATGTCAACGGTAAAAATAGCCCGCATCCCAAAAGAAGACTTTGGGATACAGGCATAATGTTATGTTTTATGATAATGCAATCTGGTCGATAAGTGCAAGATCCTTGAAATTGAGTGGCATGCTGCCAATTGCACCCAGGTCTTCAAGAAGCTGTTCAGGTCTTGAAGCACCGATAATAACACTGGATACGTTCTCATCCCTTAATGCCCAGCTTATAGCTAACTGTGAAAGAGTCTGGCCTCTTAATGCAGCTACTTCGCTAAGTCTTGTAAGCTTGCTTAACATATCAGGAGTAAGTGCATCGCTTGTAAGGAAAGGACTGGCTGAAGCCATACGGCTGTCAGCAGGAATTGTACCGTTAAGATATCTTCCTGTAAGGAGACCCTGCTCCAGCGGTGAATATACGATAAGCCCCTTGCCTGAATTGGCTGTTGCTTCCTTGACACCGTTCTGGTCAATGGTTCTGTCAAAAATAGAATAACGGTTCTGATTCACTATGTATGGACACTTAAGGTCATTAAGAATAGCTGTTGCTTTCTTAAGTGTATCTCCGTCATAGTTGGAAAGACCTATGTAAAGAGCCTTACCACTCTGAACAATCTGATTAAGAGCCAGCATTGTCTCTTCAAGAGGAGTATCCCTGTCCATACACTGGTGATAGAAGATATCAACATAGTCAATACCCATTCTGTTAAGAGACTTATCAATACAAAGTGAAAGATATTTACGGCTTCCTCCACGTCCGTAAGGACCGGGCCAGATTTCAAAACCGGCTTTTGTGGAAATAACCAACTCATCTCTGTAAGCGTGTAAATCCTCTGTAAGGATACGACCAAGGTTTCTTTCTGCTGCACCTACCTCAAAACCGTAGTTGTTTGCAAGATCGAAATGTGTAACTCCGTTGTCAAATGCGGCAAAACATATTGCCTTCATGTCCTGGACATTGTTGTAGTTACCGAAATTGTGCCAGAAACCAAGTGAAATAGCCGGAAGCTTAAGACCGCTCTTACCGGCATTACGATACATCATTGCACTGTATCTTGTGGAATTTGGTGTATAACTCATATAACCCTCCATATACCTTTATTTGTTATTCTATTATAACATTAATTGTGATATAATCAAATAAAAGTTTTTAAGAAAGTACGATTTATGGAAAAAAATAACAAAAGAAAATTAACACCTTATTGGAAAAGCGTTATTATACTTTCCGGGGTAATAATTATATGTAATATCCTTGCAAGAATCAGGGCGGTATGTGATTTTTATGTGGATAATATTTTTTTTGTATGGTCGAATACCTATGGACGCATAACCGGTATTTTCCCTTTTTCGGTAGGCGGGGTCCTGATTATAGCAGCAGTGATGATAGTAATTGCTGCACTGGTATTGGGTATACTTTTAATATTTTTACATCGTAAGACAGGATTTAAAAGGAGAGCGGTCTGTTTCTATAAGGTTAATTTAATTATTGTACTTGTTACGGGGCTTATTATGACGCTTAACTGCTCAGCTCTTTACAGATGTTCCAAAATAAGCGACAGATGCAGGGAATACGGCACTTCAGAGTTAAAGGAAGTATGTGATTATATTGTAAATAAATGCAACGAGCTTTCAAAACAGATAGAACGTAATGAAAATGGAGAGGCCGTATATAACGGGGATATAGATAAAGCAATCAGCCTTGCGGTTAAAAAAATGGCTGGGACTAATAAAAGATATCGTGGATATACACCCGACGCAAAGCCTTTTCTTTTCAGTTATATAGCATATAAGCAGGAACTTATCGGAGAGTATTATCCTTTTACCATGGAAGCAAATTATTCTGTGTATATGAATGATCTGGCATACGCATATACGGTGTGCCACGAGCTCTCCCATCTGAAAGGATATATATATGAAGACGAAGCAAATTATATGTCGTTCATAACTTGTATTGAAAGCGATGATATTTTTTTGCAATATGCGGGTTATATAAGTGTTGCGGCATATATCTGGAATGATTATATGAATGTTGCGGACGATAAGAACATGGATAACTTTGACGAGATTATTCTGGAAAATGACTTTGAAGTATATAAAAAAAATGTTGAGGAGCTTGTAGCAAAGGACAGGACTTTTGAATCAATGGACTGGGTTGCGAAGGTTGAGGATACAATAACCGGCTCATCAATGAATTATTATAAAGCAGAGTATAACTATGACGAAGTAACAAAGCTTGTTCTTATGTATTATGACAGTCTGGGTATGTTTGACTGAATGGAGATTATATGAAAGATTTTTTACCTATATCAAAGGAAGATATGAAGAAAAGAGGATGGGAACAGGTGGATTTTACCTATGTCATAGGTGATGCTTATGTTGACCATTCGTCGTTCGGACCTGCGATAATCAGCAGGGTTCTTGAATCAAGAGGGTTTAAGGTGGGGATAATTGCCCAGCCTGACTGGAAAAATGAGGAAAGCATAAATGTTTTTGGCAGGCCAAGGCTTGGCTTCCTTGTATCCGGCGGCAATATGGATCCTATGGTAAATCATTACACGGTTTCAAAGAAAAGAAGAAAAACAGATGCCTATACACCGGGCGGGGTTATAGGAAAAAGACCTGACCATGCCACGGTTGTGTACTGCAATCTTATAAAAAAATTATATAAAGACAGTCCGATTATAATCGGAGGAATTGAAGCAAGTCTAAGAAGGCTTGCACATTATGATTACTGGTCCGACAGCCTTAAAAGGTCAATTCTTCTTGACTCACAGGCTGATATTATTTCTTATGGAATGGGAGAACATTCCATTGTTGAAATAGCGGAAGCACTTGATTCGGGACTTGATGTAAAAGACGTTACATTTATTGATGGTACTGTATATAAGACAAAAGAAATTGAAAACGTGTATGATTATGAGATGCTGCCTTCTTATGAAGACCTTAAGGCTGACAAGCTTAATTATGCAAGAAGTTTTAATATACAGTATATGAATACGGACCCATTTACAGGTAAAAGACTTGTAGAGCCTTATGACAAGGGGATTTATGTGGTTCAGAATCCCGCTGCCAAACCGCTCACACAGATTGAGATGGATGATGTATATGCCCTGCCTTATATGAATACATATCATCCTGTATATGAAAAAGACGGAGGGGTGCCTGCCATTTCCGAAATCAAATTCAGTATAACAAGTAACAGAGGATGTTTTGGCTCCTGCTCTTTTTGTGCCCTTACATTTCATCAGGGACGTATACTCCAGACAAGAAGTCATGAGTCGATAATTGAAGAAGCCAAGGCAATGACTGAAGAGCCTGATTTTAAAGGCTATATCCATGATGTGGGCGGGCCTACCGCCAATTTCAGACAGCCCGCCTGCAGTAAACAGATGGAGCATGGGGCATGCAAAAATAAGCAATGTCTTTTTCCTGAACCTTGTAAGAACATGAAAATAGACCACAAGGATTACATTAACCTTTTAAGGGAATTGAGAAAAATACCTAAAGTGAAAAAAGTATTTGTACGTTCGGGAATCAGATTTGATTATGCCATCGCCGATAAAGACCATACTTTTATCAGGGAATTATGTAAATACCATGTGAGCGGGCAGTTAAGGGTTGCACCTGAACATGTGTCGGACAACGTTCTGAAATTAATGGGTAAACCGGGTAATGATGTATATGAGAAATTCGTTAAAGAGTGTGAGCATATTAATGAAGAACTTGGACTTAAACAGTATCTTGTGCCATATCTTATGTCGTCACATCCGGGTTCAACACTTAAAGATGCGATTAAACTGGCAGAATATGTAAGGGATATCGGATATATGCCGGAACAGGTACAGGATTTTTATCCGACACCATCAACGATTTCCACATGTATGTATTATACCGGAGTTGATCCAAGGACGATGGAGCCGGTGTATGTTGCCAGAAATCCTCACGAAAAGGCAATGCAGAGGGCACTTATACAATACAAAGAACCATCTAACTATGAACTTGTAAAGGAAGCTCTTATAAAAGAAAAAAGACAGGACCTTATCGGATTTGGAAGCAGATGCCTTATTCCGCCAAGAAAAATTGAGTATCATAAAAAGAAAAGATAAGTTTTTCCATTTAACATCTTTTGGTTGAAAAAAAACACTTCAGGCTATAAAATATGTTATATATTGAGTAACGGAAAGGAAGTAATTATGTATAACGGAAATGAGAATATTACAATATGTGACCATCCTCTTATTAAGCATAAGATAACCATGCTTAGGATGAAGACCACAGGAACTAATGAATTCAGGGCTTTGGTTGAGGAAATTGCCGTGCTTATGGGATATGAGGCATTGCGTGGACTTGAGATAGAAGAAATAGATGTTGAGACTCCTATCGAGAGAGCAAAGTGTCCTGTTATTGCAGGTAAGAAGCAGGCTATTGTTCCTATCCTCAGAGCAGGTCTTGGTATGGTAGGAGGACTTCTCACACTAATGCCGGCTGCCAAGGTAGGACATATAGGTATGTACAGGGACGAAGTGACACATGAACCACATGAGTATTACTGTAAATTGCCTAATCCTATTGACCAGCGTAAGATATTTGTTGTAGATCCTATGCTTGCAACAGGAGGGTCTGCGGTAGATGCAATTAACCTCATAAAGGAGAAGGGTGGTAAGGATATAACATTTATGTGCCTTATTGCAGCACCGGAAGGACTTAAGAGATTAAGTGAAGAACACCCGGATGTTAAGATTTTTGTTGGTAATTTGGACAGAGAACTTAATGAAAATGCATATATTTGTCCCGGACTCGGAGATGCCGGAGACAGAATATTCGGTACAAAATAATCTGTTTTAATTATGACAATGAAGAGTAACATCTGCAGTGGATGTTACTCTTTTCTATTTTACAGAAAGGACTTTAGATTAATGAACAGAAGTATTGATTTAATAAAAGGCAATGTATTTAAATCGCTTGTTATTTTTTCACTTCCATTTTTATTTTCAAATCTCTTTCAACAGCTTTACAATACAATTGATACATACATAGTCGGTAATACTTTAAATGAAGGATCCCTTGCAGCAATAGGTGCATGTGCGGCGATTTTTGAATTATTGGTCGGATTCGCAGTCGGTGTCGGAAATGGTATGAGTGTTGTAACCGCCAAATATTACGGAGCCGGTGACAAAGAGATGGTACGTAAATCCATAGCATCCTCTTTTATAATAGCTGTAATAGTTACCGTGGTTATGATGATTGGCTCAATTTTCGGATTATATCCTCTTCTCAGGGTGTTAAAGACACCTTCTGATATAATTGATGAAGCATATTCTTATATTTCGGTTATTGCTTTATTTGTGGGCGTTATGCTGTCCTACAATCTCTTTTCGGGAATATTAAAGGCAATGGGCAATAGTTTTATGCCTCTCATATTTCTTATAATTTCAACAGCCATAAATGTGGTTCTTGACTATATTTTTATTGCTGTTGCAAAGATGGGAATACGTGGAGCTGCAGTTGCAACGGTAATAGCTGAATTTACATCGGCAGTTTTATGTATGATATATCTTTTCAAAAAATACAGGGAATATCTGCCCGGCAGAAAGGATTTCAGATACGACGGCAGGCTTTCCGGAGAACTTTGGGCGCAGGGACTTGCGATGGGATTTATGTCCTCAATTGTATCAATTGGAACGGTTATTTTACAGTCGTCTATTAACAAACTTGGAAAACATATTATTGCAGGACATACTGCTGCAAGAAAAATAATGGCATTCTCTACATTGCCGATAACCACAGTCGGACTATCAATTACAACCTTTGTTTCACAGAACGTGGGAGCGGAGAAACCTGACCGTGTCAGAAAGGGCATAAGGTACGGATGTATTATTACTACGGTATGGAGTGTGATTGCACTTATTATACTGGAGCTATTATCTCCTGTACTTGTAAAATTTTTATCGGGTTCAGAGGTGGATACTGTTGTGACTACAGGTGTGAATTATTTAAAATTCAACGTCCTGTTTTATATTCCTCTGGGAATACTTATAACGTTAAGATGTTCACTACAGGGTATGGGCAAAAAAATATTGCCGATATTATCAAGCGTTATTGAACTCCTCGGAAAAGTGATTTTTACATTCGCTGTTATTCCACATATGGGATATAATGGCGTAATTATATGCGAGCCGGTTGTATGGTGTGCAATGGCGGTTTATCTGGTCATAGCATATATAAAAGCGGTGCCTAAATCATGTCCTGAAGCATAAAACCAAGTGACAGTTCAACCCTTGCTTCAAGGGAAGATAAATCAACGTCAAGTATTTCTGCAGCCTTGCTTAATTTGTAATTAATGGTGTTACGATGAACAAACAGTTCATCGGCAGTATCTTTTACACTTCCGTTGTGATTCAGGTAACATCTTAAGACTGTGCAAAGGTCAGAGTTGTTGGTATTGTCATAATCTTCAAGCGGTTTGATAATGTTATTATAGTAATCTGTTATTATGTCATGGTCATCTATACCTATGAGAAGCCTGTATACACCCATATCTGAATATGAAATCAGATCAGGGTCAATCCTGCCTTTAATATGGAGGCGTTCAATGGCAAGGGCCTGATTATAACTTTTATACAGACAACGGATACTTTTGGTAGAACGTCCAAGTCCCATGATAACAGCTTCGTTTTTATAGAGTGTTGTTTTGAAAAAACTTTTAACGTCGGCAACAAGCGATTTGGTCTCGCTTTCATTGTGGTCTGCAAGAATTACGATAAGGCGGTTATCATTAACAAATACCGCAAAAAGCTTGTTGCCGTTATGGGCAAGGTAGGATTCCAATGACATACAAAGATTATCCGCCTTGGAGGTAAATACAGTGCTTTTTACAGAGGTAATGGCAATGGCAAGAACCTGATAATTCCAATTAGAAAGAAAACCGTTCTGGGAAAGGGGAACAACATACAATTCCTCCTGTTTTGGGAATAAAATTGCATTTTTAAAAGCTGATGCGATAGCGAGATTGTGCTGGTCATCTTTACTTATGGTATATGAAAATATACGAATTATTTCGGCAAGATGTATTTTCCACGGAACAGAAAATATGGGGAAATTATTTTCATTGCCGAATTCAATGATGGATTCGGGAATCCTGTCAATAAACGGACCTATATTCAGGATAACACCGGAGGCATTATTGTTATAGATTGACTTTACAAGTGTGAGAAGACCATCTTCTCCTGAGGTACCGATACCGGTAACAAAGGCAATTTCACCGCCATCAAGGAAGGTCGTTGCTTCCGAGGTTTCAACCATATGAACCCAGCTTACAGCATTATGAAGACCGCCCCTACCGGCTTCAAGTTTTATATCATAATCACTTACTTTTTTTATTAATCTTTCTAATTCAACAGCCATATCCGTCACTTCCGTTTTTTACTTAATAGTATAATTACACAGCTTATATATAATCAAGATACAGGGACTTTATATAATTAGTTTTTTGTGCCAAAGCACAAAATAATTTGTGTTTTGATTTATTGAAACAAATTTTCACCGTATTACAATATGCCTGTAATAAAAATTTACAGGGAGGTATCCATTATGAATGGTGAAGAAGTAAAGTCAAAACAGAAAGAATATGTATTACAGTCTTGGAGTAAACAGGGAGCTCTCAATCCTATCCCTGTAGAGAAAGCAGAAGGAATTTATTTTTATGATTATGACGGAAAGCGCTATGCGGATATGTCATCACAGCTTGTAAACCTTAATTTAGGTTTTGGAAATAAGGATATTGCAGGTGCGATTAAAGCACAGGTCGACAAGTTCTGCTTTGTAGGACCATCTTATGCAGTTGAATCACGTTCAACACTTGCAGAAATGATTATCAATCTTTTACCGGAGGAATTCGGAAAAGTATTTTTTACAAATGCAGGCGCTGATGCCAATGAAAATGCAATTAAAATTGCAAGAATGTACACAGGAAGAAAAAAAATCTTCTCAAGATACAGGAGTTATCACGGCTCATCCTTCGGTGCAGGTAATTTAACAGGTGAACCAAGAAGGTATCCTCTTGAACCTGGTATTCCTGGATTTGTTAAATTTTTTGACCCATATATTTACAGGGAGCCAATTGAATTTAAGTCAGAAGAGGAAGCAACAAGATATTATCTTACAAAGTTAAGGGAACAGATTATATATGAAGGACCTGACAGCGTGGCAGCCATTGTTATGGAGACTATCACAGGTTCAAACGGTATTATTATTCCGCCTAAGGGATATTTACCGGGAGTCAGAAAGATTTGCGATGAGTTTGGCATCGTAATGATTTGCGACGAAGTTATGGCAGGCTGGTGCAGAACAGGTAAGATGTTCGCATTCCAGAATTTTGATGTGGTACCTGACCTTGTTACTTTTGCAAAAGGTGTTACCTGTGGATATGTTCCCCTCGGCGGCGTTGCGGTAAGTAAAAAGATTGCATCATATTTTGATGATCATTTACTTTCATGCGGACTTACATACAGCGGACATCCTCTGGCATGTGCGGCAGGTGTTGCCTGTGTTAATTATTATACCAAGGCATCAATCCCGGAGCATGTTACGGAAGTCGGTAAGGTACTTGGAAGTGAACTTGAAGCAATGAAAGAAAAACATCCATGTGTAGGTGATGTGAGATACATAGGTCTGTTCTCATGTGTTGAACTTGTAAAAGATAAGACAACCAAGGAACCATTTGTTGAATATGGCAAAGACCCTGAAGGAAAGATGGGCAGGATAGTAGGAGCTTTGAAAGCGAAAGGGTTCTCTACATATTCACACGAAAATATGATTTTTGTCTGCCCACCGCTCATCATTACAGAGGATGAACTTAAAGAACAGTTAGCTATACTTGACGAAGTATTATCAGAAACAGATAAAGAAATTTAATTTTATTACGGAGGTTATCAATATGTCACAGTTTGTTACACCACATTATATTTTTACGGGAGAAAATGCCCTTGATGATGCAAAAAATGTTATCGGCACTTTTGGAAAAAAAGCGCTGCTTGTAACCGGAAGGCATATTGGTAAATCTCCTATGTTTAAAAGTCTTACGGACGCATTAAATGATATAGGAACGGATTATGCCGTATTTGACGGCATTACCGGAGAACCTACGGATACTATGATAGCTGAGGGACTTGAAATCTATAAAACTGAGAACTGCGATTTCCTTATAGGAATAGGAGGAGGAAGTCCTCTTGATTCAGCTAAAGCAATTGCAGCCATGTCTGTTAATCCCGGTAAAATATGTGATTATAATGGCAAAGTTATTGAAGGAAAAGTTCCACCTATAGTGGCAATTCCAACCACTGCGGGAACAGGTTCAGAGGCAACAAAATTTACGATTGTAACCGATACGGAAAAGGGAATTAAGATGTTGTTAAAAGGTGACTGCCTTGTCCCTGAGGCTGCGGTTATTAACCCGGAATATACTGTGGATATGCCAAAAACTGTTACTGCAGCAACGGGTCTTGATGCTCTTACACATGCGGTAGAAGCGTACACATCGGTTAAGGCAGGTGATCTTACGGATGATCTTGCCGTATCTGCAGTAAAGCGTATTGTAAAATATCTTCCGCGTGTATACAAAAACGGCTGTGATATGAAGGCAAGGAATCAGATGCTTATTGCCGCATTTGAAGCAGGAATATGTATCAATAATTCAAGTGTAACCATTGTGCATGGAATGAGCAGACCTATAGGCGCATTGTTTCATGTACCTCATGGATTGTCAAATGCCATGTTGTTAAAGGAATGTATCGGTTTTGCACTGGACGGAGCATATGAGAGATTTGCGGATTTAGGACGGGCAGTCGGAGTGGCAACAAAGGATGATGTTGACGAAATGGCAGCAAAGAAGTTCCTTGCAAAATTATCGGAGGTATGTGAAGCCTGTGAAGTACCGACACTCAAAGAATATGGCATAGACAGAGATAAGTTCCATGCCGTAATTGAGAAAATGGCGGAAGATGCCATTGCATCGGGAAGCCCTGCCAACACAAGAAAGCAGGTAACCAAAACAGATTGTATTGAAATATATGAGAAACTGATTTAACAATATGTGCCGAAGCACAAAACGTTTTGTGCCGGAGCGTATTGATAACATATTATCAGTTGGATATACTTCAAACATACTAAATAAGGCAAATACAAACGTCGGACAAAGGAGTCTGTAAGATAGAGAATCCTATGTCCGGCGTTTTTTAAATATAAAGGAGGTTTTGCTATGAGCAATGTTGAAATCAGTATTAAAGACTTGGGAATGACATTCAAAGACAACAGCGGAAATGACGTAAAAGCACTTACCGGAGTTAATCTTGATATTTATAAAGGTGAATTTATTTCTATTTTAGGCCCTTCCGGATGTGGTAAGACAACGTTACTTAGAATGGTAGCAGATCTTCTTGAACCTACAGAAGGAACAGTAAGAATCAGTGGAATGACACCAAGGGAAATAAGACTTCAGAGAAAATTCGGATTTGTATTCCAAAGTGCAGTGCTTTTTGACTGGAGAACCATTGAACAGAATATAGAGCTTCCGTTAGAGACTATGGGATTCAGAAAAAAAGAAAGAAGGGCACGTTCAAAGGAAATGCTTGAAATGGTAGGTCTTTCATCTTTTGCCAAACATTTTCCGGGACAGTTATCAGGCGGTATGCAGCAAAGAGTAAATATCGCAAGGGCACTTTCTATTGAACCTGAAATTCTTTTAATGGATGAACCGTTCTCGGCACTGGATGAATTTACTAAAGAAAAGCTTCACGAAGATTTGTTAAGAATCTGGAGAAAGACAAATAAGACAGTTCTCTTTGTAACCCATAACATTCAGGAAGCCGTATTTTTATCAGACAGGGTATGTGTATTGTCACCACATCCCGGAAGACTTTCGGCAGTTGTTGATATTAACCTGCCAAGACCAAGAAATCTGGACATGAAAGAATCACCTGAATTTAACGAACTTGTAAAGAAGGTCAGAAACAGTTTTGAAGGGGGCAGCGTATGAAAAAGAAATTATCATCAATGCCAAGTTTTGTACCCACAATGATATCAATGCTTTTATGGATTGGTATTCTCGTATTTTTCTGGGAAATGGGTGCAAGAAAAATGGATTTGACAAAAAGAACGCCTGAAAATATTTTGCCCCATCTCAAAAATATATGGGAAGCCATCATAAGTAGCAAAAAGGTGGCAGGCGGTAAAACTGCACTTCAGGTTGTGCTTTCAAGTGCGGGAATGACACTTTTAAGAGCTTTGTACGGATTCCTTGCAGGAACTGCATTCGGATTTCTGTTGGCACTTGTCATGAAGATGTCAGGAATAGTAGAAAAACTGCTTTTTCCTTATCTTATGCTTATCCAGATGATTCCTATACTTGGTATGGCACCCATCATTTTATCAATAACCGGAGATATTAACGTAAGCCGTGTTGTAATTGCGGGAATACTTACATTCTATCCGGTAGCTACAAATACTCTTGCAGGATTTAATGCGGTAGAAAAAGAAAAATATGAACTTATGTATACATACGCGGCAGGCAAAGCCACAATTTACAGAAAAGTTCTTATTCCATATTCAATTCCATATTTTTTCACAGGGCTGAAAATTGCAGCACCTATGGCAATCACAGCGTCAATCCTTGTAGACACACTTCAGGGGGACGGAGGCTTGGGATGTATGTTATCCCAGTCATTGAAACACGCGATGTCAATATATGTGTTCTGGATAATCGTATTTTTCAGTGCGATAATCGGTATTTTAAGTTCCAGACTTATGGGATGGCTTGAAATCCTTATTTTACCTAACAAGAGGAAAAGGAGGGCTAAAGCATGACAGGAAAGATTAAAAGAAAGAAAAGCCTTTTTAAGAGGCTTCACGAAAATAAAAAATTTCTGGCAGCAGAAAGTATATTTTTACCCGTTTTATTAGGATTGGTTATTTATCTTCTATGGCAGTTTCAAATACTCCATAAGATTTTAAATACAAACACATTTGTTCTTCCACTCCCGAGTCGAATTGGTCATATTATCACAGGGAACTGGAGCAGGATTGTAGTTGACATCAAAGCAACCATGACAGTAGCGTTAATCGGTCTTGCAGTTGGTGTATTAGCCGGTTATCTGATAGCTGTTCTCGCTTCCGTCTTTCCTCTTTGGATGAAGAGCGGGGTAACAATCGTGGCAGCTTTTAACGCAATTCCCATTGTAGCTCTTGCACCTGTAATGACCAATTGGACGAAGGACGTAAGCAGTGATGCAAATTTCCGTTCAATGGTAGCTAAAACAATTGTGGTAGCAATAGTCAGTATGGCCAATATGAGCATAAACGCATACAGAGGACTTACGGAGCTGAAACCATATTCGGAAGATCTTATGAGAACTGTGGCAGCAGGAAGAATGAAAGTTCTTTTTAAACTGAGGATACCAAACAGTGTACCATATATATTCACAGCTTTGAAGGTGGCAGTGCCATCCAGCATAATCAGTGCTATAGTCAGTGAATATTTTGCAGAATACATTGTAGGCGTCGGCAGAAAAATCAGGGAAAACATAGTTCTTGCACAGTATTCAACAGCATGGGCATATATAACAGTTGCCTGTGTATTAGGAATTCTGATGTATGTTGTTCTTATGATTATTCAAAAGATTTTTTTGGGAAAACGATATCGTGCTTCCTGATTAAATAAATATTAAGTTATAGGAGGAAAAATTTATGAGAAAAGGAATCAGAAAATTTGCAGCAATTACAGGTAGTTTGGCACTTATAGGTGCAAGCCTTGCAGGATGTGGTAAAAGTGAAAAGACACCTGCAACATCAGACACAGGCGTGTCAACTCCTGCAGAGTCAAAAGATGAACAGAAAACACAGATGACCTCGGAAGAAATCATTAAAGCAGCTGCCGCAGAAGGAAAAGTCGGTAACTGGGGACTTGGAAATGAATACGAGATACTTGCATTACTTGCAAAGTATGGACTTCCAACTTCTTATTTAAGTCAGGATTTTACAATGGATGGTTTTGATGATGATTCGATTACACTTGCCTCAGCAATGACCTATAACGAATATGGTCTTGTAATCAATGACTATGACGGAGGCTACAAATACGGTGACACAGTCGGCACCATTGATATGAATGATGAAGGTGTTGCGATGCTTGAGGACATGATTTTCTGTACAAAAGATTTTGCTAAGAACAATCCGGAAACAGTTAAGGCATTTCTTTATGCATCATTAAAAGGATGGGCAGATGCCTGTGCAGACCCTGAAGAGGCAGCAGAGATTTGTTTTGAAGCAGGTTCTTCAGTATCGGCAGATCATCAGAAATTTATGGCATCAGAAGTTAAAAAACTTGTATCCACAGATATGAAGGGCAATAAAGTATCTGAGTTAGGCAACATGGATGAAGAAGCCATGAAGCAGACACTGGATATTGCAAAGCAGTATGTAAAACTTGATGACAGTGCAGCAGCAGATAAGCTTGCTAATATGACACTTGATGATATCAGGGATACATCATTTATGGAAGCAATTAAAGATTGCGACGGTAAGTTTAATGTAGAAAAATCCAAAGTATCAATCCAGCTTAAGTGGCTTCCTGATGCACAGTTCATGGGCTACTATGTGGCAAAAGCAAAAGGCTACTATGACGAAGTCGGACTTGATGTTGAAATTGTATCAGGTGGCGGCGATATTTCAGAAACAACAGCCGTAAATAACGGAACAGTTGATTTCGGTGTTACATGGGTAACTAACCTTGCTGTAGCAAATGCTGGTGGTATGAATCTTGTTGAAGTATCACAGATATTCCAGAGATCAGGACTGCTGCTTGTATATAAGTTAGCTAATTTCACAAAATAATTTACATATATAACCGGCAAAGGAGCCCTGCAGATAACATCCCGGGGCTTCTTTACTTATAGAAAAGAGGTAATGATTATGGATTTATTGATAAAAGGAGGAACTATTGTAACGGCAAAAGAAAGTTTTGCGGCCGATGTGGCAGTTAAAGACGGAAAGATTGTGGCAATAGGAAAAGATTTACCGTTTGAAGCAGAAAAAGTAGTTGATGCAAGTGGCAGACTGGTTCTTCCCGGAGCACTGGATGTACACACACATATGGCAATGCCTTTTGGCGGAACGGTTTCGGCAGACAGTTATCTTTCAGGAACAAGAGCTGCAGCATGTGGCGGCGTTACAACAATTTTTGATTATCCTGTACAGCATAAGGGACAGACAATTCTCGGTCTTTGTGGAGAAAAAAACGACGTTCTTGAAAAGGAAGCCTGCGTTGATTACGCCTTTCATTGCTGTATAACCGATTTAAACGGAGGAGCAATCCTTGATGAAATGGAAGAAGCGGTTAAAAAAGGAATAACAAGTTTCAAGTGTTTCCTTGTATATAAAAAAGAAAATATGATGGTGGATGATGCAACCCTTACAAGACTTCTTTTAAGGGCAAAAGAACTTGGTGCAATGATTAATGTTCATGCGGAAAATCCGGATCTGATTGATTTATATACAGAAAAGTTTTTAAAAGAAGGCAAGACTTCGGCATGGTACCACTACCTTAGCAGACCTGAATTTGTGGAAGCTGAGGCTGATAAAAGAGCTGTACATTGGGCATCACACCTTGAAACTCCTATTTATATCGTGCATATGGCTGACAAAGAAGGTCTTGAAGCCTGCATAAAGGCAAAAGAGGAAGGACATAAGGTATATGTTGAAACCTGTCCTCAGTATCTTGAATTTACCTGTGATGTATATAAGAGGGAGGACGGAAGAAACTTTATCTGTTCACCTCCTATGAAGGGTAAGGAAAGTCAGGATGCTCTCTGGAAAGCACTCAAAGCAGGATATATTGACACGGTTGCAACGGATCATTGTCCATTCCAGAGTTATGAAAAAGACTGGGGCAAGGATGATTTTACAAAGGTTCCAAACGGATGTGCAGGAGTTGAAAATCTTTATCCATATATGCTTGATGCAGCCAACAGCGGAAAACTGAGTTTTGAAAGAGTTGTTGAGTTATGCTCAACTAACCCGGCAAAAATTTTCGGATGTGAAAACAAAGGTTCAATAGCAATCGGAAAAGATGCAGATATCGTTATTTATGACAAAGACAAAGATTTTACTATCAGTGTAAGCAATATGCACTCTGATTATGACCATACAATATGGGAAGGAAAAGAACTTCACGGATATCCTGTACAGACATATTTAAGAGGAAAATTGGTATATGACAATGGTGAATATGTAGGTAATCCGGGAGATGGTAAGTATATCAAGAGAAAAGCAGCAAAGTAAGTGAGATGAAAGGAGGATTTTTATAATGGCGTATGAATCAATAATTGAAAAAGAAGAAACATCCAGATGCTTTCTCTGCCTCAATGGTCCATGTGAGAAATCCTGTCATAACGGGGTAAGAGCAGCGGAAATAATAAGATCACTCAGGTTTAATGATGAGGCAAGAGCCAGGAAACTTATTCCTCACAACAACCCATGTAAAACCTGTATGACAAAAGAATGTGAAAAGAATTGCAACAGATTAAAACTCGGTAATCCCGTAAGGATATGTGAAGTGATTTCAGAACTTACCTCCGCAGAAAATAATGCAGAGGATGTAGATTTATCCATTGATTTTTGTGGAGTGCACTGTGAGAATCCTTTCTTTTTATCTTCATCAATAGTAGGAAGTAATTACGAAATGGTTGCCAAAGCCTTTGATATGGGCTGGGCAGGTGTAGCTTTTAAAACAATAGGAAATTTTGTTCCGGAAGAAGTATCGCCAAGATTTGATACGCTCGAAAAGGAAGATAATCCTTTTATCGGATTTAAAAACATTGAGCAGATATCAGACCACACATTGGAGGAAAACCTCTCATATCTGAAAGAATTAAAAAAACATTACCCTGCAAAAGTTATTATCGCCTCAATTATGGGACACAATGAAGAGGAATGGACATATCTGGCAGATGTGTGTACCAAAGCAGGTGCAGATATAATAGAATGTAATTTTTCCTGTCCCCACATGAGTGGTGAGGGTCTTGGAAGTGACGTAGGAACCAACAAAGATCTGGTTATCAGATATACTGCAGCAACAAGGAGAGGAACAACACTTCCTATTCTTGCCAAGATGACCCCGAATATTACAAATATGGAAGTTCCGGCAATTGCGACGATTGAAAACGGTGCTACGGGAATAGCGGCAATAAATACAATAAAAAGTATTATGAATATCAACCTGGATACTTTTGCATCGGGACCTGATGTATCAGGCAAATCAGCGGTGGGAGGCTATTCCGGAAAAGCCGTCAAACCTATAGCATTACGTTTTATACATGATATGAAAGCAAATGATATGCTAAAAAATATACCGGTAAGCGGCATGGGCGGAATCGAAACATGGAAAGATGCGGCAGAATTTATGGCACTTGGATGTGAAACGGTACAGGTTACAACAGCCGTTATGCAGTACGGTTACAGGATTATAGATGACCTTATATACGGAATGAAAAACTATCTTTGGGAAAGCGGTTACGGTTCGGTAAAAGATATGGTGGGAAAGGCACTTCCTAACATACTTCCTGCAGAGAATTTAAACAGAAAAAGCATTGAATATCCTAAGTTTGACAGAAAAAAATGCGTATCCTGCGGCAGATGTTATCTTTCCTGTTACGATGCAGGCCATCAGGCCCTCAGGATTGATGAAAAAGGTAATGTAGTAATGAATCCGTCAAAATGTGTCGGATGTCAGTTGTGTAAAGTAGTGTGCCCTGTTGAAGCAATCACAAAAGGCACAAGATTAAATATTTAAGGATGGTGTTAGTTATGTATACATGTAGTCTTGAAAGAATGAAAGATAAAATAAGTACAATGAGTAAATTCGGTGATGCAGGTCACGGCGGAATTACAAGATATTCCCTCTCAGAGGCAGCAATAAGTGCAAGAAACGAATTTATTAAAAGAATGAAAGCAATAGGCGCAACTATTGAAATTGATGATGTGGCAAATATTTATGCTACAATTGAGGGTTCGGATATAGATGCAAAAAGAATTGTAATGGCTTCCCATTGCGACTCCGTTAAAAACGGCGGTAATTACGATGGTATCCTCGGTGTAATGTCAGCTATGGAAGTCCTTGAAACAGTAGTTGAAAATAATATTCCACACAAACATCCGCTTACGGCAATGATATGGACTAACGAGGAGGGTTCTCTTTATCCACCTGCAATGATGTGTTCAGGAATTGTATGCTACGATTATCTTCCTGAGGATATCAGATGCAAGTTCAGATATGAAGATATGATGGCATCAAAAAGTATTCTTGATAATAAAAGTACATTTGGTGAAGCTCTTGAAAAATCAGGTTTTAAGGGGGATAAAAAATACCGTCTTAATCCTGAAAAGTATCTTTATATGTTTGAAACACATATTGAACAGGGACCTATCCTTGAGGATGCAGGTAATGACATAGGCGTTGTTGATTGTGTACTCGGAATGTTTAACTACAGACTTAAATTTTATGGACAGACAACCCATGCAGGTACATTCCCAATGCCAAAAAGAAAAGATGCTTTTCTTGCAGCATCTGAAGCACTTGTTTATCTTCATGAAGAAATTGATAAACTTGGTTATCCTGAACTAGTATATACAACAGGTGAGGTAGTATGTCACCCATGCGTACATACCTGCGTACCGGATTACTTTGATTTCTCCTTTGATGCAAGACATGAAAAGCCGGAAGTCCTTGCGAAAGTTCTTGAGATTGTTAAGAGCTGTGCCGGAAAGACATGGGCAGGATGCACCTGTGAAGTAGAAAAGGCATGGAACCGTGATACGGTTTACTGGGATAAGAAATTGGTATCTTATGTAAAAGAAGCGGCAGAAGAATGTGGTGTAAGCCATCAGTATATTCATTCCGGAGCAGGACATGATGCACAGTTTGCCTCATATATGCTTCCTACAACAATGATATTTGTTCAGTCAAAAGACGGACTTTCACATTGCGAACCTGAATATTCTAAGCCTGAACATTGTACAGAGGGTGCAACCGTTATGTTGAATGCGGTATTAAAAGCAGATGCAGAATAAAAACAGAAGGGAGATTTTGTTATGAATAATTTTGTAATTACCATAGCAAGAGGCTTTGGCAGTGGCGGAAAAGAAATAGCCACCAAATTAGGAGAACGGCTTGGCATACCGTGTTACGAAAGACAGATCCTTACGTTGGCTTCCGACAAAAGCGGGATTGACGAAAGTCTTTTTGTAGACAGTGATGAGAAATTAAGGTCCAACAAGGTAGCCAAACTTTTACATAAAATCCCTTTTAGTAATGTGCTGGAGCCTCATGAAAAAGCTTTTGTATCAGATACCAATCTTTTTAACATTCAGGCAGAGATTATCAGGGAACTTGCGAGAACCGAAAGCTGTATAATCGTCGGAAAATGTGCTGATTTTGTACTTAAAGATTTTGATAATGTAATAAGTATTTATATAGAAGCACCTAGAGCAGCCTGTGTAAAATCTGTTATGAGTAAGATGTATATTTCAGAGGAAAGGGCTAATCACCTTATTAAAAAAACCGATAAGTACAGAGCTGATTATTACAATTTCTATACAGGAGGCAATTACTGGACAAATCCTGTGAATTACGATATGACACTTAACAGTGACAGAATCGGCAGGGATAAATGTGTAGATGTAATAATGAATTATATCGGAACCAAATTTGCCGGAAGGTAAAAATTAAAGGCAGGGTAATGCACACCCTGCCTTTTAGTTATTTTATTCTATTTTGCATTCCCTGAATCTTCGGCAAAATCGTCACCTACCTGAAAATTTACACCTGTATCATTAGGTTCGTCATCTTCAAATTTGTAGTCTTTGCCCGGAAGAATTGCATTGAGGAGAATACCGACAATGGCACCTACAGCAAGACCTGAAAGACTTATTGTTACATCTTTAATGGTAAAGCTTATTGCACCTGCGGCACTGTAATTTATTCCAATTGAAAGAACGAGGATAAGAGCTGCAATAATAACATTTCTTGACTTTGAAAAGTCAACTTTGTTTTCTACAACATTTCTTACACCGACTGCCGAAATCATACCATAGAGCACAAGGGATATACCACCAACAGTAGCAGATGGCATAGCACTGATTACTGCGGCAAATTTAGGGCAGAATGAGAAAAGAATTGCAAAAACTGCGGCTATTTCAATTACAAATGGATCATATACTTTAGAAAGAGCAAGTACACCTGTGTTTTCACCGTATGTTGTATTGGCAGGGGCACCGAAAAGCGATGCAACGGTTGTTGCAATGCCGTCACCTGTGAGGGTACGATGAAGTCCCGGATCTTTAATATAATTAATGCCTGTTGTTGATGAAATGGCTGAAATATCTCCGATATGTTCAACAATTGTAGCAAGGGAAATAGGTACAATCGTAATAATTGATGTAATTAATAAAGAACTGTCAAATCCTTTTCCGAAAATGGAAAATACGGTTGAATCTTTTACAATAGGGACGCCAACCCATGCAGCTTCCTTAACTCCTGAGAAATCAACATTACCTGTAACTGCAGCAACAGCATAAGATGCAACTACACCGATAAGAATTGGAATAATCTTAATCATTCCTTTTCCGAATATATTACATACGATAACTACTACTATAGCTACAAGAGCAATCCACCAGTTGCTAGAGCAGCTGTTTACAGCTGACTGTGATAGTGTAAGACCGATTGCAATTATAATAGGACCTGTTACTATCGGTGGGAAAAATCTCATTACCTTGCTGGCACTGAAAATTTTGATAAGAAGTGCAAGTATAAGATAGACAAGACCTGCAACTGCAACACCTGCACACGCATATGGAAGTGCGGGATTAGATACGGTAAAGTTGCCGTTAGCATCTTGAAGCAGCGGTGCGATTGCCATATATCCGCCTAAAAAAGCGAATGATGAACCAAGAAATGCAGGTACTTTTCTCTTAGTGATAAAGTGAAAAATTAATGTACCAAGCCCTGCGAATAAAAGTGTAGTCGATACACTGAGTCCGGTAAGAATTGGGACTAATACTGTTGAACCGAACATAGCAAACATGTGCTGGAGTCCGAGAATGACAGTCTTAGGAGCGCCAAGTTCCTTGGCATTGTAAATGCCGTCTTTTTGTTTGTTATCCATTTGTTTCCTCCTAATTTGTAATGCCATAGGGGCATATCATCAGAAATCGTTATAGACGAATTTCTCTAAAAATATTATCATAGGTATATTGGATTATGCAATGTAAAAATAATGTAAACAGAGGTGTTTTTTTGAAAAATACAGGATGCGGTCTTTGCAACAGAAAATGCAGGGTTGACAGGGACAACGGAGAGAAAGGTTTTTGCGGGGAAACCAGTGAAATCAGGTGCGGCAGGGCGGCACTTCATATGTGGGAGGAACCTTGTATATCGGGGACCCGTGGATCAGGAACAGTGTTTTTCACGGGATGTGTCCTGAAATGTGTATTTTGCCAGAATTCAGTCCTTGCAGAATCCAAAGTAGGCAAGCCGGTCACAGTTTCAAGACTTGCGGAAATTTTTCTGGAGCTTCAAAATAAGGGCGCGCACAATATTAACCTGGTCACGCCTACCCATTTTGTTCCGTCAATCAGGGAGAGTATCATTCTTGCGAAAAAAAATGGACTTACACTGCCAATTGTATATAATACGGGGAGTTATGAGTCAGTGGAGACAATAAAAAGTCTTGAGGGATTAGTCGATATTTACCTTCCCGACCTTAAGTATGTTTCTTCGGAACTTTCTAAGAAATATTCTAAAGCTCCGGATTACTTTGAAACTGCTAAAAAAGCAATCGGCGAAATGGTCAGACAGGCCGGTACGCCTGAATTCGATGATGACGGTATAATGAAAAAGGGTGTTATTGTAAGACATCTTCTTTTACCGGGGTGTATTACTGACAGCAAAAATGTGATAAAATATCTGTACGATACTTACAGGGATGATATTTATATAAGTATAATGAACCAGTATACACCAATGGAAGGAATTGGGGACAAATACCCTGAACTTAACCGTAAAGTGCGGAAAAAAGAGTATGACCGTCTGGTGGATTATGCCATAGACATCGGTGTTACCAACGGATTTATCCAAGAGGGCGGTACAGCAAAGGAAAGTTTTATACCTGAATTTACGGAGGAAGGAATCTGATATGAATAAATGCAGATATTCAGCCAAGTGTGGAGGCTGTGTCCATATGGGCAAAAAATACAGCGAGAGCCTTGAATATAAACAGAAAATGATTGAGAAGCTTATAAGACCTTTTTGTAAGGTTAATAAAATTATCGGAATGGATGAGCCGTATTTTTACCGTAACAAGGTTCATGCCGTTGTGGGTGGCGACAGAAAGGGCAATATCTACGCCGGAACTTACGAGGCGGGAAGCCACAAAATAGTACCTATTGATAAGTGTCTGCTTGACAATGAAAAAGCCGATGCCATCATTGCCACTGTAATAAAGCTGATGAAATCTTTTAAATACAGACCTTATAACGAGGATACCGGCCGAGGATTTTTGCGGCATATTCTCATAAGAACGGCGGAAGTTACAGGTGAAATTATGGTTACACTTGTGGTTGGTGAAAATATTTTCCCATCCAAAAGCAATTTTATCAAAGCTCTTACTGCGGAGCATCCCGAAATCACCACAATCGTAATGAATGTTAATTCAAAGCGTACAAGTATGGTTCTTGGTGAAAAGGAAGAAACGCTTTACGGAAAGGGCTATATTGAAGACATTCTTTGCGGCAAAAGATTCCGCATATCTTCAAAATCTTTTTATCAGGTTAATCATGCCCAGACCGAGAAACTTTACGGAACTGCCATCAATTATGCCGGGCTTACGGGAAAGGAAAATGTTTTTGACGCATACAGCGGAATCGGTACTATCGGTATCTGTGCTTCTGATAATGCTTTGTCGGTAACAGGGGTTGAACTTAACCGTGATGCGGTAAAGGACGCCCTTACAAACTGTAAACTTAACAACCTGAAAAATGTGAAATTTATGGCGGCTGATGCCGGAGAGCATATGGAAAAGGAAGCAGCTTCGGGACGTAAATATGATGTTGTTTTTATGGACCCTCCACGAAGCGGAAGTTCTCCAAAATTCATCAATTCGGTGTGCAAAATGGCACCTCCAAAGGTCATATACATTTCCTGCGGTCCCGAAAGCCTTGCAAGGGATTTGCAGCTTTTTAAGAAGAAAGGCTACCGCGTTGTGGAATGTCAGCCCGTGGATATGTTCGGGTGGACGGGGCATGTAGAGTGCGTGGTTGCACTACATCGGGTCGATATGTAAGAATCCTTGAATTTTCGACGACTGCCCGCGAGTCGGGAAGTTTGTAAAACTGCTCGACTTTAGGCACTTTGAGAGGCATATGATGTTCTCGCAGAGTGATAGAAAAACCTACAAAAAGGCGATTTCGGACGGGGTAAATGTCTCGGTCGTTTTGGATGTGGGGTGTGGAAATACAAAGTATTTTCGAGGTTGGCTATGAACAGTTACAGTAATTTCAAGTTATTCAATAGAATACGAAGCCTGAAAGACCGTTCATTTTCAAGTAATTGGAGATGAGCGGTCTTTTTCTGTTTGCAGATAACATTGGCATAACTGAGTAGAAGTTATTCTACCGGGAGAACGGAGGTTGTAATGGAAGAGATAAAGAATATCAGAATAAGCGAGTTAAAGGACTTTAAGAACTATCCTTTTCATATGCAGCAGGACATGGAGCTGTGTGCTCTTATGAAAAGTATTGAGGATGAGGGTGTGATTGTTCCTTTACTTGTAAGACCTAATCCTGACGGAGAAGGTTATGAGGTGATTGCAGGACACAGACGAAAGGCAGCAGCACAGTGGGCTGGTCTTGCGGAAATTCCGGCAGTTATAAGAGAGCTGGACAAAAAGATATATAAGGTTTCTTTTAAGTTGTCGGAGGAAGATAAGCGACTGTTGGAAGAGGGGGCAAAAAAGGCTGGAATGAATATCAGTGAATTATCAACATCAAGAAGACCGACGAAGTGTTCAGCAGTGTTCAGACCAACGGTGAAGCATATTTACCGGTATATTCCGTTCAGGGGCTGGAAGGAGCAAGCTTTGATATCATTGCTGCTGAGGATATTGTCACACCTGACGGCACTGTAAGAGCAAAGAAGGGTGACGTGGTCGATACCGTTACCACCTCTGCAACCGGTGAGTCGAAGAGCAAGGAATTGTATCTTGGCAAATACCGAATTGTTGAAACCAAGTCCCTTCGGTATGCTGCTCTCTGGTGAGCAGACGGTTGAGCTTGTTTACGCAGGACAGTATGTGGAGCTGACCAATGTATCTGCATCCTTCTACAACGACAGACAGAAGGTGCAGGTGAGCCTTGAAAAGGTAATTGAAACCGATGGAATCTTTGACATCGGTGGCGACAGAACCATAACCTTCGGCTTGTCTGCTGCTGAGGAAATCAAAGCAGCAGACGGCAGCATTATCCCTGTGGATGGTCTCATTGAGATTATTCAGTTCAGCACAAGCGGCACAGGAACCTTTTCGGCAGATATTCCTTTCGGCGCATATTACGTCAAGAAATTGCAGTCTGCCGGTCATGAATATCTGCCGAACGATACGAAGTATCCCGTGGTGTTTGAGTATCAGGGACAGGATATTGCGACAGTTGAAATCAATGTAAACGAAGGCAAACCGATTTTGAATGAGCTTCTTTACGGCAATGTCAACGGTTTGAAGATTGACGAATTTAACAATCCTGTTGGCGGCGCAGTTATTGACCTGTTCAGACCGGATGAAACAGAGTTCACCCGTGAGAACGCATTGATGGTGGATACCTCAGATGCATCTGGTAAGTTCTCCTTTGAAAATGTGGTATACGGACATTGGCTCATTGCAGAGATCGAGCAGCCGGAAGGCTTTATTCTCACCCTGGAAGTGCATCATGTCTATATCAATTCCGATGGCATGACCATTGGAATTGTAATGGAAAATGAGCATATCAAGGGTAACGTGCTGCTTACAAAGCTGGATGAAGACTATCCCGACAATAAACTCACAGGGGCTGTGTTTAATATCCACGAGGATGCCAACGGCAACGGCGAGTTTGATGAAGAGGATGTTTTTGTGAATGCCTTGGAGAAAACCGAACCCGGTATTTACGAACTGAAGGACCTTATCTATGGCAAGTATCTGTTTTTTGAATCTGTAGCCCCTGAGGGCTTTGAGAAGGATGAGAATATCTACTTCTTTGAGATCAAGACCATCGGTGAGATCGTTGTGATTGAAAATGAAGCCGGCATTGGCTTCCTGAATAAAGCACAGCGAGGCAGCCTTGTGATCGAGAAGAGTTCCGAGGACGGCATTTTGGAAGGCTTTGAATTTGTAGTAGAAGGTGTAGACTTCCTGGGTAACGAATATTCTGAGACCTTTGTGACCGATGCCGAAGGTAAAATCTCTGTCAGTATCAGACCCGGCACTTAAAAGGACAATCCAGATAATGTGCGCTATGTTATGCCGGAGGGACAGACCATTGAGATCAAGGCGAAAGAAGAGTTTAAGCTTGAATTTGTCAACAATCTCAAGAAGGAATCCATTGAGTTCCGCAAGGTGGATAAGGTGACAGGTAAATCGTTGAAGGGTGTAACCTTTGCCATCTATGACACCAAGCAGAATATGCTTGCTGAGGGTACGACCGATGCAGATGGTATCGTTCGCTTTGACGGAATTGTATATGGCAGTTACCTCTGGCAGGAAACCTCTTCAATTGACGGTTATATTCCTCAGCCAGGATTCCACGAATTCGGCATCAGCGAGGACGGACAGGTTATTACTGCAACCGTTGAAAATGAACCTGTGACGTATATTCCAAAAACCGGAGATAACAGCAATCTGCCTCTTTGGTTTGGATTGCTCGCTCTTTCCGGTGGCTCCCTTGCAGGACTTGGCTCTATTGTGAAGGTACTCCAATTAACTATCCGGTAATGCAGAGCGATGATAACGACTACTATATCAGACGTCTTCCAGATGGAACCTATAATACCGCAGGATCATTGTTTGCAGATTATCGTTGCGGCGAAATAGGGGAGACGAACAATTATATCATCTACGGTCACAATATGAAGAATTGCACAATGTTCAGTAGTCTGACGAAATACAAATCTCAGTCTTACTACGATGAGCATCAGGTGATGTATCTGTACACACCGGAAGTAGATTATAAAATTGAACTGATTGCCGGATTCGTCAGCAAACCGACAGGGGAGATATATAAAACGGAGCAGACAATTGAACAAATCCGCGATTACTGTTCCCTTTTCCACCTTTGATTCAAATGCTGAACTTCGAGACGATGATAATTACATTGTGCTTTCGACTTGAAGCTACGAATATGAAAATACACGTTATGTGGTAATTGGTAGATTAGAAGAAATATAAGCCAGTGAACAGGAAAGAATATGAAAAAGAAAGTGGGCGAAAAAAGGAGAATTCGATAATGAAGAAAGACATTTTCAAGATCCTGTTGCTTACCGTGCTGGGGTTCTTTGTTGCTATAATCGGTTATCCAGTTTTGCATGAACTGGGACATATATTGGCTTCCATGGTTGCGGGTGCAAAGGTAATGGATTTAACTCTGTTGCCGATACCAGGCGTTCTATGTGATGTGACAGGTGTAAGCAACACAGGGTTGGTGCTCATTGGTTTTGGTGGGACAGTGTTTCCGCTGGCATTTTCGTTGGTTATTCCGCGTAGGTGGTTTGTGGGATGGTATATTAGAGTTTCGATACAAGGAATGAGTTCGCTTGCACTTGGAATATCTTTAGTGTCAGTGATTTGTGGTATAAATCCGCAGGATGATATGATACAAGTGCTGAATTTTTGGCAGTACAGCAAGGCACTTATTTTGGTTATTTTAGCTGTTTTATTGTTTGCGATAGTAGCAGTAATTGCTGCTGACAAACCACTAAGAAGAGTATGCAAATACTTTGAGATATAAAAAACCGGCGAGCTAAATCGCCGGTTTCAAAACAACATATAGGGTCAAATCTTGCGTAGAACTAATACATTAACGCAAGAAGTCCAAAATCGGCACTATTTTCACGGGGTTCTAATGATTTTACTACCATATTTTTGACCCTTTATAATTCAACAAGCGACAGGTGATACAAGCTTCTCCAGTTGATTTCGTTTCTGTTCCATAGAAGAGTGTACATACGTGTTGAGAGTGATTGCGGAATTTCCGTGTCCCAACAATTCGCTAAGCGATTTAATATCGACACCAACAGCAACGCAACGGGAGGCGAATGTATGTCGTAATGCGTGATAGTTGATATGAGCCACCCCGCAAATGTTTAATACCTGATGATAGCGGTATTCATAAGTTCTTGGGCTAATGAAAGTCCCTTTTTCCGAAGCAAGCCACTTTGTTTCGGAATTTTTTCTGTACTCAGCAAGAACAGGTAGTAAGGTGGATGGAATAGGAATATCTCTTTTTGAGGCTTTTGTTTTTGGTTCATCAATAATTAGACGCGTTTTTGCCACCATATCTTTTGACTCATTTTTTACCCGTGCAACTGTGTGACGGACATGAAGAACACCGTTGGATAGATCAACATCTTCCCAAGAGAGCGCACATACCTCACCGATGCGCAACCCCATATAAAGTGAAATAAGGATGCCAATGCTTGTCGGACTGGGATTGGCCCTTGCGTATTGCTCCAAGGTTGCCTGGTCTTCAAAGCTGAGAATTTCCAAATCCTTTTTCTCTGCCTGTGGTTTGAATATAGGTGTTCGAAGAGGCGGACACATCTGTTCAGCTACAGCAAAACTCAGAGCAGAACTTACGATAATCATTATGCTGCTTACATAAGCCGCGGAAAGTCCTCCTTTTCCGTTAATGCGCCCACTGTTAAGTTTTTTATTAAGAAAGCTATTCACAGTTGTTGCAGAAATCTTAGAAAGTTTTAGGGAACCTAACTCCGGAAGGATATGGGTTTTAATCAAGTAGTCGTATCTCTGCTCAGTTCCTCCCTTCAATCTGACACGATTGGACTGTTCCCAAAGATAAAGAACCTCTGAAAATCGTCTATCTGCATTGTTGGTAACACTCATGCCCTCATTCGTATGTTTCGCATACGACAGTTTCTCCTTAACTTCCTTGTATGTTTTTCCATACACAGATCCGTAGCGAACAGAACCATCAGCTTTCACTCCATTTTTAAAACGTCCCTCCCAACGACCATCTTTACGTTTTCGAATATTTTCTCCTTTTCTTGGCATGGATATTTTGCTCCTTTCGTATTGTTGGTTGAACAAGACTTGCGCTGTCACCACTAATATGATAAAATGTAAAAATTTACAGGAAGATAGATTTCTTGTATCTGATATGCTGTTGACCATTGGATTGACCCCTTATAAAATCATTTAGGCATATTAGACAAAGGAAATTCTGATACAATTGCAAACTTTTCCGTAACTTGATTTGAAAAATCAGCAAAAACACTTGTATTTCTTATCGAATTATGGTATACTATGTTTAAAATTGTAATGGTTGGGCTGTATATAGATGTATTAGTTCTACGCAAAATCCACGGCACTTATTTTTTGCACACCGACCAAGCGAGCGCTTGAGAGGAGAAAGAGGTAAACCGAACTTAGAGTAAGGTGAAGCAATGATGGAAGTTGATCGCAGAAAAGAAGTAATCAATATTTGTCTTGAACTGTTTATTGAGAAAGGTCTGACTGCTACATCCACAAGAGATTTGAGCCGTGCCCTGAAGCTGCAAAATGCAGGTTTGTATTATTACTTTGAAAGTAAAGACGAGGCTGTTGTTGCGTGTGCAGAAGAAGCAACAATCAGACTGGAGAATGCATTAATTCCTGGAGCAATGCGTGATATTGGAAAACCGGATATCATGATGAAGTGGCTGCAGTCCAGAGCCGATGAGATGACATCAATAATGCGTTTTCTCGTAACAGTGTGTGCCAGCAAACAATATAAGGACAAAATGAAACCTGCCCTTGATAGGTTGGCTAAAAGATACAGCCATTATGCAGGGCGGGTAGCAAAAAATGAGTTGTAGCAGAGATGCTATTGAATCATATGTCTATATGGTTATCACTGCAGCTGCAAATTATATGATTTTTTCTGAGGATGATATTATTTCTCCTCAAATGCAATTGGTAAAAACTGCAATAACTATGATGATTGAACAATGTGTTCTTGATTTTGGAGAGGATGGAAAACGAAGATGATTGTTACAACAATTAGTAAAAGTCATATAAACAGCATTTCGTTGCCGGAAAAGATCAAGGGCCAATTTTGGCTTTACGAAACGCTCAATACTGGTGTTGAGCGTTTGGTGAATATTGAGGGCATTAGTGATGAGTGGATTATGAAGTCAACTCGTCAGGTTAAAATTTTGGATAGCCACAACAATGCTCTAAAAAATACAGCCATTTCTCCGCAGGGTATCTATGTTCTTGGAACATCTGACGGTGAAAAGGTGTTCGTTTTTACTGAACCAATTACAGAAGATAGACAGATTTTTACAAAATACCTTGTTAAGGATGATATTGATCTTACCATAGGTCGTACCGAACAAAATGACGTTTATTACCCCAACAAGGTTGTTTCATCAAAGCACGCAATTCTTTCTTACCGAGGTGGCAAGTGGTTTATTCAGGATACAAACAGTACTAACGGTACATTTGTAAATGGAACACGTGCCACGAAAATGAAATTGGATGTTGGTGATACTGTTTTTATCATGGGTCTGAAAATTGTCATTGGTAAAAACATTATTGCTTTTAACAATCCGGATGGACAGGTCCAAATCTCTTCTAAATTGAAGAGGTTTGTTAATCAAACAGTGGCTCCGGTTGATGAAGAAGACGAGTATGAGTTAGCGGATAAAGAATATTTTTATCGCTCGCCTAGATTTAAAAGAGATATTGAGACTGCGACGTTTAAAATTGACTCTCCACCAACCAGTCCAATATCAGAGGAAATGCCTTGGCTGCTTGTGATGGGTTCGTCAATGGCGATGGGTATGATGTCTCTTGTTACATTGATCTCTGCGATAGCATCAATGAATATAACCTCCATGGTTATGGGCGGCAGTATGCTTTTGGGAACAGTGTTACTTCCTACGATAACGAAAAGTTATGAAAAGAAGCATCGTCACAAGAAAGAGGCGCTTCGCCAGAAGAAATACAGAGAATATCTTGATCGCATTACAGTCCAGATTAATGAGGCGTGTCAGTTACAAGAAGAAATCCTAAATGAAAATCACGTTACCATTCAGGAATGCGAAAAGAGGATACGCGATATGCAACGTAATCTATGGGAACGTGGTCTTGGGCAAAACGATTTCCTTAGAGTACGTGTTGGTAACGGCGAAGGTGTCCTTGATGCTGAAATTAGCTACTCTGAGCGCAAATTTTCTCTTGACGACGATAACCTGCAGGAAGAACTGTATACACTTTGTGAAAAGGACAAACCGCTTCATAATATTCCGATTACATATTCGTTGTTTGAGAATCATATATCCGGTGTTATTGGTGAAAGGAAGCAGGTTGTTGAGTTTGCGAAAGGCTTGATTATTCAGCTTGCAGCATTATATAGCTACGATGAAGTAAAGTTTGTTTTCCTGTTTGATAAAGAAGAGGAAGATAAGTTTGGCTTCGTAAAATGGTTACCACATGTTTGGAGCGATGATAATAAATTCAGATTCATTGCTACAAATGCGAATGAGGTTAAAGAAGTATCTGCCTACTTTGAGCATGTGATCGAAAATCGTGAGCAGATTAATGATGCTGATATGGAAGATGTCAAACCATACTTCATTTTCTTCTCTATGAGCAAGACACTTGCAACAAGAGCGGAGATGATGAAGAAAGTTCTTGCGAAGAAAGAAAACATTCATATGAGTATTGTCACTTTCTATGACGAGCTTAGAAACTTGCCTAAGGAGTGCTCTATGGTTGTTGAACTGGATGGCGCAAGCGGTAAACTCTTTGACAAGAATGACATTTCCGGAAAAATTACTGAATTTTCACCAGATATCAATCTTTCTCAGAATCCGATGGAACTCAGTGTGGCATTGGCTAATACTTCTTTGGATACAACAGCGACAAACTTCCAATTGCCGGGAATGATTACCTTTATGGAACTGTTCGGTGTTGGTAATGTTGAGCATCTAAATGTCTTGACTCGTTGGAGAGAAAATGATCCAACAAAATCTCTCCAGGCGGCTGTTGGTGTAGATACCTATGGTGAAACATTTATGCTTGACCTCCACGAGAAATTCCACGGTCCTCACGGTTTGGTTGCGGGCATGACAGGCTCCGGTAAATCAGAATTTATTATTACATATATTTTGTCCCTTGCAGTGAACTATCACCCAGAAGAGGTTGCATTCATTTTAATTGACTACAAGGGTGGCGGCATGGCTAAGTCTTTTGAAAACTTGCCTCACACTGCGGGTATTATTACAAACCTTGATGGCTCTGCAATTAAGAGATCTCTTGTTTCTATTGAGAGTGAACTTAAGAGAAGACAGGCTATTTTCGCAGAAGCGAGCAAAAAGGTTGGCGTAAGCAATATTGATATTTACAAGTATCAGAAGTTGTACAGAGAAGGCACGGTCACAGAGCCGTTGCAGCATTTGTTCATTATTTCTGACGAGTTTGCCGAACTAAAAACACAGCAACCCGAGTTTATGACACAGCTTGTAAGTGCAGCACGCATTGGTCGAAGTCTTGGTGTTCATTTGATTCTTGCTACACAGAAGCCGAGCGGCGTTGTTGATGATCAGATTTGGAGTAACAGTAAATTTAGAGTGTGTCTGAAGGTTCAGGAGAGAGCAGACAGTATGGATATGCTCAAGAGACCTGATGCTGCGGAATTGACAGATACAGGTCGCTTCTATCTCCAAGTTGGATATAATGAATTGTTTGAACTTGGGCAATCTGCATGGTCCGGAGCTTCTTACTATCCTTCTGACCGTGTTGTGAAGGAAAAGGATAATAGCGTTGTTGTCATTGATACTAATGGTCATGCAATTAAGCAGGTGAAAATTGATAAGAAACGCTCTCTTTCCAAGAATGCAAAGAAACAGCTCGATGTTATTACTGAGTATATTCGCAGTATTGCAGAGGATGAAGGAATAAAAATTAAACCGTTATGGCTTGATCCTATTCCTGCACTTATTCTCTTGGATCAGGTTAAGGAAAAGTACAAAACTTCAACAGAAAAGTTTATCCTAAATCCTGTGATCGGTGAATATGACGATCCCGCACATCAGAGACAGTGTGTTCTTAGATTGCCGCTTTCCAAAGATGGCAATACGGTTATCTATGGTGTGGCGGGTAGCGGAAAGACAACATTCCTAAATGGAATGATCTATTCGCTTATTAAGGAGCATACACCGGATGAAGTAAATCTTTATATTCTCGATTTCGCTTCCGAGACATTAAGAGCATTTGCTAAGGCACCACATGTAGGCGATGTAATTCTCTCCTATGAGGCTGAAAAGGTTAGCAATCTCTTTAAAATGCTTCAAGCAGAGATTGAGAAACGTAAGAAGCTGTTTGCAGATTACGGTGGTGACTATGCTTCCTATATTAAGTCTTCTGGAAAAACTTTACCATCTATTGTTGTTGCAATTAATAATTTTGCGGCATTTACAGAAGCTTATGAAGAAAAGGAAGAGGCAGTGTCCTACCTCTCCCGTGAAGGTACTAAGTACGGTGTTTACTTTGTTTTGACTGCACTTGGAACCGGCGCAGTTCGTTTCCGTTTGCTTCAAAACTTTAAACAGCTGCTTGTGCTACAGTTGAATGACGAAACCGATTACTCTTCTGTGGTTGGTAAAACTGATGGGTTGTTCCCGTCGAAGTTCAAGGGTAGAGGTCTTATCAAGGGCGATGAGCTTTACGAGTTCCAGTTAGCGAGCTTGACTGCGGATGAAGTACCGTTTTCGTTCATCCAAGAAACCTGTAAAGAACTCGCTGAAAAGTGGGAGGGTGAAACCGCAAGAAAGATTCCAATCCTTCCGGACAAAGTTAACGTTGACTTCCTTAGTGAATATGTTGACGCAAACAAAAAACTTAATATTCCTGTTGGTGTGGAAAAGAACTCTTTGAATGTTCACTATTATCCGTTCCATACGGCATATATCAATATGATTATGTCTTCCGGACTGGAATATCAGGGATTTGTCTCCGATTTGGTTACTTTGGTAGGGTCTGCAACAGAACTTAATGGCATTGTATTTGATATGCCTAAGATAGTTGCAGGCACGACCGGAGCAATGAGTGTTTATACAACTGCAAAGGACTGTGAAGATCAAATTGCAAAACTGTTCGAGTTGGTTCTTTACAGGAACAACACATATAAAGAAGCACTTGAAAGCGGAGAGAAAGTTGACGATTTCGAGCATCTGTTCGTGGTTATTAACGCTCTGTCTATGCTTAAGGATGCTTTGTCGGATCAAGGAAAAGAAAAACTTTCCCTGATTCTCGAAAAAGGAACAAAGGAATACAACATTAACATTGTTATTGCGGAACAGGTTAAGAATATTTCCTCTGTATCATTTGAAAAATGGTACAAGGCAAATGTATCGCCGTCTGACGGTCTGTGGATCGGTAACGGCATTACAGAGCAGTATCAGATGAAGGCAAATAAGACAACATCTGAAATGCACGAGGATATTACACCTGAGTTTGGCTACTCCTTAATTAAGGGCAAATGTGTCAAGCTGAAACTTTTGAATAATAGAGCGGAGGAGGAAGAAGACGATGAATAATAAAGCATTAGTTGAAATTTCTGTTCCTGCCGCTGAGCAAAAGTATGATGTCTATATTCCTCTTGAAAGCAAGATGAGCGAGGTCGTTAAGATGGTTGCCGGAGCACTTAGTGATCTTTCGGATGGCAAATACAAAGCAACCGATGAAGCAATACTCTGTGATGCAGATACCGGCATTATTTTCAATGTTAACATGGAAGTCGCCGAACTTGGTATTAAAACCGGCTCACGACTCATGTTGATATAAATTCATTAACCGAAAGGAGAAATAGTCATGGGAAAAACTATCAGCGTTGCGTCTTTTGAGGATATGGCTAAGGCTTCTAAGAGATTACAGTCTCTGTCTGAAACCTATACCGAAATCTATACTAAATTGATGCAGGAAGCCAACACAATGGGTTCTGCCTGGGAAGGTGCCGACAATCTTGCATTTGTTGAGCAGATTAACGGTTTTACCGAGGAACTCAAAGCTATGGCCGTAAAGCTTTCTACTGCAAGTCAGGCTCTTGACAAGCAGAGAGCAAACTACGTTGCCCGTCAGGACAACAACATCACCCAGGTCAAGAAACTTGTAAACTAATTAGTAGAAAGGAGAATAACTCATGGCAGGAAATAGCATTAGAGTTAATACAGATCAAGTCACTCAGATCGCCAGCAATATCGAAGGTCTGAACAAGAGACTGACTGAAGAACTTACCAATAGCAAGGCTACTATTGATCAGCTTGCTAACGTGTGGGAAGGCGAAGCTGCCCAGGCTACCATTTCTTCGTTTGATGAATTTGCAGCCAAATATTTTCAGAACTATGAGGATATCATTACTCAGTACGTTCAGTTCCTCAGAACAAACATTGAGCAGGGTTATTTCGATACTGAAACTCAGAACATCGGCCTTGCTGACGCTTTTAAATAAGATTATCTGGCAAAAATCGGGAGCCGTCGATGCTCTCGACGGTTCCCGATGTATTGCCCACTAACTTTGAAATTTGTTCCCTTTTGGGATTGATATATTGCTTGCGACTAATGCGAGTGTAATGGCTTTTGAAAGGCAGAGATAAACATGAAAAAGATTATTATGAAAGTTGGGTTAATAATTATGGCACTTACAACAATGGTTACTATGAATGCTTGCTCTAAAATTAATAATGATACGGCAAACGATGTGTGCTCGGCGTTGTCTGAGAAGTATGGAGAATCTTTTGTTGCTGTAAAAATTGGTGATCGCTTCAATACTGATAGTGCAAAACTTTATGTTCATCCTGCTGATAATGAAGACATTTTATTCACAGCTAGAATTAACAAGGACACCGGTGCAGTAGAGGACAATTACATCGAGGAAAAGGTAAACTACCGGGTTGAAGATACTTTGAAGAATGCATTTGAGCTGAATGGTATTTCTGCTGCATCAAGATGTATGGTTGTTACCAGAGATACGTTGAATGTTGAAACAGAGGAATATACACCTCAAACCTTTAGTGAAAAATATGGGTTTACCCATTACACGGTTTATCTTGTCCTTAAAGATGGCACCTACACTGCACACGATGTTCTGAATGCAGTCAAGTTTGCTAATGACACAATTGGTGTAAAACTTGTTATTGCGGGATATGTTTTTGAAGACGATGGATATTCGAAATGTGTTTCTGAGATTCAGTCAACTCCGGATATCAGTATTACTATGATTGAAGCAATTTCTCCGATTTCCTCTTTTGATGTGAATGTTGAACAGGGTATGTGTTCAATTACTGAGGATGAGTTATCAGAGAAACTCGGGAGGTCTTGATTATGGCTTATTCAGATCTCCAATCGAGAGCATTTACGCAGATAGCGTATATGGATCTTGATGAAAAGTATGTTGACTATTGCAAAGCCAATGGAACAGACAGTGCTCCGCTTAGCGAGATTCTTTCAACTTCTCAATACGAAAAGTTGATAAATCTTGGACTGACTGATGCGGAGATAAATTCGTGGAATATTTCGGGAGTACATAACACAAATTCTCAAAACGGTTTTTATGCATGCATAATAGAAACTGCACCGGGAGAAGCCGCAGTTGGGTTCCGTGGCAGTGAAGATATGGGCGATTTAAGTAATGTAGCAAACGACTGGGTAGGTGCTGATATTGGATTGGTTAATTCAACATGTACCAATCAGCAAGAAGAAGTTGAACGATTTCTAAAAAAATATCAGGGCCAATTGAACGGGTACGATAGTGTTGCTATGGCGGGTCATTCTCTTGGAGGAAACCTTGCAGAGTATGCAACGATAGTCTCTTACAAGTATGGTCTTGATGACAATATTACCCAGTGCGTGAGCATGGACGGTCCTGGATTTTCCAAGGAGTTTATTGATAAATACCGAGAGCAAATTGAAAAAATGTCTGGCATTATGTACCACCCTCGTTGGAGCTTTGTCGGTACAATGCTGAACGATCTTTCTGGTGTTGAATATCAATATGTTGAAGTTTCCAGTGATGCGAATGCTATTGATGATGCAGATTATAACGCAGCAACAAGGCATGACACTAAGTATCTTGTTTACGACGAAAATGGCAACCTTGTCGAAGGGGAACAAGATGCTCTTTCGAAAATAACAAGCGTTATATCTGAAGGTGTTGATCATCTTCCGGCGCCAATAGGTAATGCGTTGATTACTCTCGTAGGCGGTGCATGGATTGGTTTTACATGGGTAAAAGAGAATTTCCTTAATGAAGACGGCAATATAAGCGATGTTGGTTGGGGAATTATTGCTGGAACTGTTGGCTTGATTGCTGTTTTTGGGCTTAAAACCGTTGTTATGACTGTCGTTGCAGTTGTTGTGGCAATTGTTGCTGTTATTGTTGTCGCCGTAGTAGCCGAATTGGTATACGACCTTGTAATGGCTGTTGTTGATACGATTTGTGAGGCAGTTGCCAAGGCTTACAATTGGGCAAAGGAAAAGTATCAGCAGTTTAAGGAGACCGTTAAATCCTTTATTAACAAAGCAAAAAATTGGTTTAAGAACAATTTCAACAACGGTTACAAATACGCAAATTCCCATCCTCAGATTAAGGTTGATACATATAAGTTAAGAGACTATGCCTCAAGAATTTATGATGTGAACCGGCGGATATCCATTTTGGATGGAAGAATGGATTCATTGTATTGGCGAGTTGGTCTGCTTGATCTTTGGAACCTAATGCAGGCAGATATGCTCACGGGTTATAGCTGGCGTTTGAGCCGATGTGCAAGTTATTTGAGTGATACTGCTACAGATTTTGTTAATGCAGAAAACGATTTGGTAGGTAAATTACAGTAATTTTATCCCTACCTAATCTTATTTTGAGTTTCTATGTGAATGATGAGGTGTTATATGAAAGCAAGAAATTTTATATTTTTATTAGTTTTTATAGTCTTAATTACAGGAGTGTGCGGGTGTATGAAAAATCAAAATGAAGAAGTGAAGGTGGAAAATATGAAAAGTTATGCCTCTAACAAGTACGGTCGTGAATTCGCAGTTGAGAATTTTCAGGCGGCAAAAGATGAAACATATACCAATATTTTGACGCTTAGTGATGGCGACTACATTTTCAATGTATATCAGAGTGGTACATCGGAGGCGTCTGATGATTATCCGTTGGCAGTTATTAATAGGAAATTTTCTAGTCAATTAAATAGCGGGAACGACTTTGATGTGTATGCAAACTTTATGTTTGCCAACGGAAGTAACATTACGCTTGATTATGCACACAGCAGCTCAATTGAAACGATTACTAATGACTATTCCTTGTTGAAGGTTGTTGTGGTTATCTTGGTCGATCAAAGCATTTCTGACTGTGCGGATGATCTGTTTGATATCTATAGAAACGTTATGACCTTTAATCCTAAGTACGTTGATTTTGAGGTTATTCAGGCCAACAGCATTAGTTCTAACTTGAGTGACGTACTAAAAAATCTTCCGGCTTTTTATGACAACGATTGGAAGAAACACTCCGAAATCATCTCCTATTTAAGTGTTGCAAAAACAGATATAGATTCTTCCGAAGAGTTGGTAAAGGGGGTTAAGTGATGGCTTCTCTTTCAGCATTAAATGATAAACAAAACCTTCTTCTAACACAATTATCCTACGAAAGTGATGTGTTGAAAGACACATACAACGGGATGACTTTGGAGGAAATTGCTTTAGTAATTACTGATAAGGATACAAAGGATAAATTACAGGACCTCTGTGATGCAGGACTCGGTACTCTTAGAATTAAGGAAGTTGGAAACGATTCAATAACTGGATTCGGAGCAATTGCCTTTACAGATGATAACGGGAATACAGGTTTTTCCTTTAGAGGAACAGACGGTATGTCCTTGGAAAGTCTTAATGACTGGGGAGACAATGTCATCGCAATGGTAACAGGAACTTCAGCTCAGTCAGCTCAAGCAGAAGCATTTTTTGATGCAAACAGGGATACCTCGGGTAATAACTATTTGTATGGTCACTCTAAAGGGGGTGAACTTTCAGAATCTGTATATGTTAACAACTATTCATATATAAAAGAGGTTCATCTTCTTAATCCGCAACCAATCAATCCATATTCCTTGTCTCCGGATCAGCTAGCTGCTATGCAATCTGATAAAGTGGATATTGTTATTGTCGAAGGAGACTATGTTTGGTTTTTGGGGACACTTCCTTCCTATGGAAACATTAGAATTGCAAAAAGTAATGGCAAAAACGCCCATCTTTACGAATCAATTGAAGACATGTTTGATGACAATGGGAATATTAAAGAAGGCAGTCAGCCTTGGTGGGAGTATGCAGCATATTTTGGGATTTCTATTATAACAACCGGATTTCAATGTGCTGGTGGTGGAATAGGTTTTGTCTATAATTGTGTAACACGTGTTGTGGACTTTGTAAAAAATGATTTTATTCCAGAAGCGAAAGAGTTTATTGCTTGGGTAGCGGATGGTTTTAAAAAGTTCGGGAATGATGTTAAGGATTTTGTTAACGACTTAAAGAACTTCCTTTCGTCGACCATAAACAAAGCAAAGGATTGGTATAACCGAAATCTAAACGCTGGCTATAAGTATGCAACCGCAAATCCTCAGATTAGTGTTGATACATATAAATTGAGAGATTATGCTCAAAGATTACAGAGAATTAACGGCCGCATTTCGAGACTTGATGGAAGACTTGATTCTCTATATTGGAGAGTAGGTTTGTTGGATCTTTGGAATCTAATGCAAGCAGATATTTTGACTGGATACAGTTGGCGGCTCAACCGTTGTGTTTCTTATCTAAATGATACTGCAACAGGTTTTGAGAATGCTGAATCTGCTCTTTTAAATAATTTATAAGGAGGAACCGGTATGGATTCAGGCGCAAGAAGTGAATTAAACTCTATTATTAGAGAACTAAACTCAATTATCACAGAAATGGAAGATATTTCTCGCGGTGTTCGATATGATTTCAAGAACATTGGAAGTGAGAAATGTGCCGACTGCATCGACAAGGTGCTTAGTAATTATTATACTGTCAGGAGAAAACTTAATAATATGGATAATTCCACGGTCACTGAAAGCTATGCACAGGCTCATGGTGGCGGCGGTAGTTCCTTCTAATAAACTGAAAGGAGTAGAATGATGGCAAGACTAAAAGTTGACGCTGAGCAGGTTATTGCTACGGCAAATAGAATTAAAAACTTGAATACCCAAATGCGCGATGGTTTCAGTAGTGTTCAAGATGCTATCACAAGACTGGATGGTACTTGGGATGGTTCGGCTGCCACCAATGCGATTAGTAAATTTAATGCTATAAAAAACTCATACTGTGATGCGCGTTATAACGTTGTAGATAATTTTGTTGCATTCCTTCATCAGCAGGTTGGTGATGGTTATACTCAAACAGAAGCTGCAAACAAATCGCTTGCAGATCAGTTTAAGTAAGGAGGTATCCATATGGCATATATAAAGGTAGATCATAGTAAGTTTTCAGGTGTAGCGAGTGCAGTAGACACCTATGTTACTCAACTTCGGAACAAGATGAATAGTGCTGAAGGTGAGGTTAATAATATGTCGAGCATTTGGCAGGGATCTGACTATACACAGTTTAAATCTCAGTGGAATAAGGTTACCAATGGGGAATCTACATATTCGGAAATGGTTAAGTCGTTGGAATCTTATTCAAAGTTCTTAAAGTATGCTGCCGAGAAGTATAAAGATGCTCAAACAAAGGCGGTAAATCGTGCAAATAGCTTACCAAGATGGTAATACTACGAAATCAAAGGAAGATTAGATGTGAGTAAGATAACGTCTAAAAATAAAAAGGGAAAAATCACAATAATCAACAGACTTTCTTACCCTGAGACTGTCAATGAGCGTGTTTATAACGCCATTGCGTCAGGAATGTTTGAAGGTTTTCTTCCTGTGTCCATTCGTCAAAAGAGAAAAGAAACAAGAGTTGAATGTGTTGTCCAGGGATTGATCCCTCTTACTCAGTATTTTAATGGTATTGTTACCAAAAAAATGTTCCTTGATTTTGTTCATGAGATTGCGCTATTGATTAAAAATTGTGAAAAAAACACGATTAGCGCAAACAACCTGGATCTTCAAAGCGATAAGATTTTTGTTGAACCGCAAACCAAAAGTGTCAAATGTGTTTTTTGGCCTGTGGTAAACAATCAAAGAGGAAATCCACCGCATTTGTTTCTTAAACAGCTTCCTTTTGAATTGAATTTTAATCCGCACGAGGATAATGATTATTTGGAAACATATAAGGCATTCTTTGGTGGAATTAATCCCTTTTCTGTCAATAAATTTGACAGAATGATATTGAAGCTCTCCGGCAAAAAGAGTACCGGTGGTCACGAAACACCGTCAGAGGCATTGTCAGGAGCACTGGGCGGAGATGCGAAAGCAGACAAGAAAGAAACTGATACAAAGAAAAAAGTTAACATCGAGTATGATCCGTTTGCTGATAACTCCGGTCATACTAATGAGAAAAAAGTTGAAAGAGAAATCAGGCACGATACGAATTGGATTTTCTGTTCTTCCTGTGGCGCAAGAAACAATGTAGACGCTAACTTCTGTGTTCAATGTGGAACCAAACTAAAGAAAGAAGAACAGGTAGAGAGAATTTCGCCAAAGGATAACGATACTATTGATTTTGGAACTATGGCCCTTGGTGATGATTCTGGCGGTACAACTGTCCTTGGCTATGACGAAACTGATGAACCTGTTTATCCGACCTTAATACGGTTGCGAACGGAAGAGGCTTATTCAGTTGATAAACCGACATTTAGAATTGGAACAGAACAGAGTTATTGTGATCTCTTTATTTGTGATAACAACTATATTAGCAGAAGTCATGCGGATATTGTTACACGCGATGATAGATATTACATAGTTGATCGAAACTCCACAAATAAAACTTTTGTAGATGGTAAGGTCATTCCTGCGGAAAAGGAAGTAGAGATATTTGCCGGAACGCAAATTCGTCTTGCAAATGAAGATTTTACCTTCAACATAGAATCGTAGGTGCTTGGTATGGAATATAAAATAGCTGTACAAACAGATGTAGGAATAAAAAAGGAAACAAATCAAGATAGTTGCTGTATCAAAGAAGCAGTTACCGACAAGGGTACAGTTCTTATGGCTGTTATCTGTGACGGTATGGGTGGTCTTGCGAAAGGAGAGGTAGCAAGTGCCACGTTAATTAAGACCTTCTCTTCCTGGTTTGAGACTGAACTTCCTGAGATTTTGGCCACGTCCAAACCGCTTGATGAAGTTGAATATCGTTGGGATAGAATTATCAAAGAACAGAACCAGAATATTGCAGCATACGGTAAGAACCTTAAACTGCAACTTGGGTCAACAATTACCGCTATGTTAATTCTGGAAGACAATAGGTATATTATTGTACATGTTGGCGATTCCAGAGCTTATAAGATAACGGATACAAATGTTAAGACACTCACTGAGGATCAAACGGTTGTCGCAAAGGAGGTAAGACAAGGAAGGCTTACCCCTAAACAGGCAGAGGCAGATCCGCGTAGGAATGTGCTGCTTCAATGTGTTGGCGCATCAAGAATTGTTGAGCCGGAGTTCTACTATGGTTCCGTAACGTCTGATGAATGCTATATGCTCTGCTCCGATGGGTTTAGACATGTAATAACCAGCGAAGAGATATTAAATGCGTTTGCTCCATCTCAAAATAGTACAGAAGAACAGATGAATGCACATATTGTCGAGCTGATAGAATTAAACAAATTTAGGCATGAGAATGATAATATTACTGCCCTTCTCATTAAGACCGTCAAGGGGGGTGTAAGTTATGGCAAATGTAGGACAAGTTATTGACGACAAATATGAAATACTTACACTGATTGGACAAGGCGGCATGTCGAATGTGTATCTTGCTAGAGATAGACGACTTAACAGGCAGTGGGCAGTTAAAGAGATCCGAAAGAAGGCGAGAGACAAAAACAACGAGGTTGTTGTTCAAAGTGCTATTGCCGAAGCAAATATGATTAAGCAGTTGGATCATCCTTCAATTGTAAGAATTGTAGATATTATTGATAACCCTGATGTTATTTATATTATCGAGGATTACATTGAAGGTGAAACACTTAATACAATTATCGAGAAAAACGGTGCTCAACCACAGGAATTAGTTATTGAATGGGCGATGCAAATATGCGAAGCCCTGGAATACTTACATACTCGCAAGCCGGCCATCATTTATCGTGATATGAAACCGTCAAACGTAATGCTTAAGCCTGACGGTAACATCAAGATAATTGACTTTGGTATTGCGAGAGAGTACAAGGAGCAAAGCTTAGCAGATACAGTTAGTCTTGGAACAAAAGGCTATGCGGCTCCAGAACAGTTTGGTGGTAAAGGTCAGACGGATGCACGAACCGATGTCTATTGCCTTGGTGTTACACTGTATCATCTGGTAACAGGTCATAGCCCATGTGATCCACCATATGAAATGTACCCGATAAGGTATTGGAATCCACAACTCAATCCGGGACTTGAAGCGGTTATTGACAAGTGTACACAATTAAATCCTGATGACCGCTATCAATCTTGTGCGGAACTCTTGTATGCATTGCAACACTATAAGGAAAACGGTGCAGCATACAGGGCAAAACAGAAAAAGAAACTTGCCATATTCATTGTGACGGCTGCTGCTTGTGTTTTGTTTGCAATTGTTGGTGTGCTTGGTCTAACAATGAGAACATATACCAACAATGAGGACTATAATCAGAACATTCTGCAAGCGGAAAAAGCAGCAACATCAGAAGAGAAAGTTCAATACTACGGCAAGGCAATTGAAATTAAGCCAAATGAAGTTGAACCTTATCTCGGTATGGTTGAAGCCTACAAGGATGATGCTGTATTTACAGTAGGCGAAGAAAAAGGATTTAAGACAAAGATCAACGCAAATCTTTCCAGTCTTCGTGAACAGTCCGATTATGGTAACCTTGCCTTTGAAATTGGAAAGCTCTACTGGTATTACTATGATTATGGAAAGACAGAGACAGCAGATAATCAGGTCACGAGAATGAAGAGCGCAATTCAGTGGTTTGAAGATGCAGTGCAGTATGGTGGTCAGTCTACCGATTACTATCTGATGTCCACGATTTATCGTGATATCGGTAAGTTTAATAGAGATATAACTTTAAATATCGAGGAAGCGTCTGACAAGGGTAAGTACGGTCCGTATTGGGAAAATATCGTTGAGTTGGTCGGTATGCTTTCAAATAGCGAAGATGAGAGCGAGATCATTGAGCTGGAAATCTATAAACTGGCGATGTATTCTATCGAAACATATGCTCGCAAGTTTAAGGCAGATGGCGTTTCTCAAGACGATATGACATCCTTGTACAATACGGTTAAATCGGCAGTTGCGGACGTTGATACAACCTCAGATAAGACGGAGAAGCTTAAAGATGATGTGGTAGCTCGTTTTGAATCAGCTGAATCATCTATTAGCAATGCATATAGAGAGCAGGTGAAAATTTAATGAGTGCAACAACATGGTTGATTATAGCAATCGTTGGATTTTCCCTGTCCGGCGTTGCATTGGCAGCAACGGTGTTCATGTTTATTAAGATGAATATTCCTGCTGTGATAGGCGATTTGACAGGTAAAACGGTTGCAAGAGAAATCAAGGCAATGCGTGATGCAAATGCATCCAGTGGAAATAAGATTCATAGATCGAGCAGTGTCAATGTTAATCGTGGAAAATTAACGGAAAAGGTTAATGACGAAGAAATCGACAGTTCAGTAAGAGCCGCTGTGCATGCATCAAAAAGGCTCGATAAAACCGGGTCCGGATACTCTACACGCCTGAAGAAAGGTGGAACCGGTCAAACGTCCGGAGACCTATCCAAAGGAAGAACAACAGAATCTCTCAGCACGAATGTTGGAGAGGTTGATATCGAGGAACGTAGGTCTACTGCTGTACTTTCACAGAATAGGGTTACGGATGTCCTTGGTGAAGAAAGAAAAACTGATGTTTTAAGTGAAGAGCATGGAACCGCAGTGCTTTCCGAAACTCCTGAAACTGCAGTTCTTTCAGAGACATGTCAAACGGAGGTTCTTTCTCAGAACCGTCAGACGGAAGTTTTGTCAGATAATGTGTCTACTGAAGGACGAGCTGGAACCACCGTGCTTAGCGAGACAGATGAACTTACTCAGGAAGGTGGAACGCCTGTAGCATTCAAAGTTACCAAGTCTGTTATTAAGATTCATACAGACGAGGTGATATGATGAGTGAGTTAAAAAGGAAACATACAGTTTTATTTATCGCCTCGTTGGTTTTCTCTGTGATTTCTTCCCTTTCGCTATTGGTTGCAATGTTGGTAAATAGTGAAGGAAAAAACAAGGGAATTCTAATTGCTTTTGGTCTTGTGTTTTGGATAGGACTCATATTAGAGCAAGTTCTGTTTTGGAGAGCTAATCGACTTATGAGGACAGCATTAACAAAGGACAGAAGACGCGTACGTGGTAAACCTGGCATAATCTCTCTTTCTACATACATCGAGGGACTTGTGGTTGACACAATATTCATTGTTTCGCTGATTGCGTACATAATATGCATTATATTTGGAATGGGCGAAACTTTGATGCAGTACATATTTATTTGTCTTATGGTTTTATCGTTTAGATTACACTATTTTCTAAACGGCAGAAACTATAAATATAAAAAATTAAAAGAAAGGTAGATCGTAAAAATGGCTAAGCTAAAGAGTTCAAAAATCTTAGCGGGTTTCCTTGCATTTGTTATGATCGTAGGTATGCTTCCTGTGAGTGTATTTACGACCGTCTTTGCAGCGGGAATTGACAGCTATTCTGTCCAGTTGACAGATGGGACAGATGTGTTGGACTTGGATGATGTTGAAATCACCATGACCAACAAAGCGGACGAAAGCATTACTGCTACGGTTAAAACAGTTGATGGTGTTGCTGTGTTCGAAAATTTTGTGGAGGAAGAAGTCACTTATGTTCTCTCTGTTGCTGATGTATTTGGCTACGAGAGTGTTGCGGATTCCGAGATCACGGTAGCAGTCGATGAAGTTTCCACTGATGTCGCACTAACCGCACTTACAAAGATAAATATCTCCGGCGTTGTTTCTGACGAAAATGGTGATGCTTATGAGGGTGCAAAGGTTGCGGTTAGTGGTTATGTGACTTTTGAGACTGTCACAGATGCAGAGGGGAAGTATGCATTTGAAACCTATGCGGGTAAGGAAAACAATATCAACATCTCTGCTAAGGAAGAGGATAAGCAGTATAATGCCATTCCTGGCAAGGCTACCTATAATGCAGATGCTACTGATGCAAACTATCAGTTTACTGTAAAGACTTTCAGCATTAATACTACTGCCGGCGAAAATGGAAGTATCACTGAGATTGAAACTGATGTACCTTACGGTGCTGATCGCAGTATTACTATCACTGCAAATACGGGTTACCGTATCAAAGAGATTATTGTTGATGATCAGCCTGTTGAGAATGTTAAAGATAAAACCGAATACGTTGTTGAACTGAATGCAATCGACAACAATCATTCGATCACTGCTTCTTTCTATAAAGCAACTTATACCGTATCTTTTGATGTTTCTTCAAACGGTAAAGTTGAATATAACACCGATGACGTAGCTCTTGGTGGTGAAGTTACAAATGTAACAGTTGAGGAAAATGGAACTGTAGATTTTGAAGCAGTTGCAAACTCTGAGAGTGGCTATCATGTTGAGAGTGTTGTTATTGGAGAGGAAGTTAAGCTTGCCGATGGTGGCAATGACGACAAGACATTCGCAGGCACTGTTTCTTCTGCTGAAATAAATACAACTGTTAAAGTAACTGTTGTTTTTGCTATTAATGAGTACAAGGTTACCGTTGGTGCTGTTGAGAATGGCAAGGTTGTTCTTGATGATGGAAACGGCAATAGCAGCGAGACCGAGTTAACCATTAAGCATGGTGAGAATGTCTATATTCAGGTCGTTCCGAACGAGCATTACGAACTCAGCGAGATTACGGTTGGCGGTTCTGTTGTTGACTTCATGGAGACCATCAATGTTTATGAGACGCCGGGTGTGAACATCACATCTGATGCTACTGTAAATGTTGTATTGGTTGAAAAAGATGCCGCAAATACCGATTCTTATATAATGACACTGCCGGAGGCAAATAACACTGTTGACGGAGTTACATATGTTGCTGACAGAGCAACTGTAACATTTGCGCCTTCTGGTGAGTACAAGCGTGTAAAAGTTACATATATCCAGAATGGCAAGCAGAAGAGTAAGACTGGCGGCAATGGTGAGACGGTTGAGCTTACTCTTGGCGAAAATAACGCAGAGAAGATCATTTCCGTTGCTGCATCCAAGAACGCGCGTCGTGGACAGTGGGATGAAACTGCTACACTGAATATTACATATGATGCGATTGATCCTATTATTTCCGAAATTGAGAACTCCGGTAAATGGTTCACGTCTGAAACTGCATACAGCTTTACAGTTAGCGATTCCAATTCCGGCGTAAAGGAAGTAAAATATGCTGCAACAAACGATGTCACCACTGCAACAGTTATCAATGCGGTAGAAGGAACTTATAGTTTTAACGTTTCTTCCGAGTTTAATGGAAATTACTATATTTGGGTAACTGATTATTGTGGCAACATACTTGCTGCTACTGCAGATGTAAAGATCGACCTAACAGCTCCTAAGATTACTGGCTTTACCTTCAGCACTAAGGAAAACGATGTTGTAGCAGACCTTATCAACTTTGCAACTTTTGGTACAATCTGTAAAGAGAGGATGTACCTTACCATATCTGCTGTTGATGAAAATATCAGTTCTGGATATAAGACCATTGCCCTTTACTGTGGAAATACTCTGTTAGAGGTTAAAGAGGTTCCTGCTGGTGCAAATGCTGTAACCTTTGAATTGACAGAGAAAAAATTCCACGAGAAGACAAAAATCTATGCAGTTGTTACTGATATTGCTGGTAATGAGTCTGTAGAGACCAGTCCTATGGATGAAGGCGTTACCAACAATCAGGAAAGCATTAAGAGCGATCTCGTACAGATCGCTACTGACAAACCTACAGCTACCATCACTCGTGTGATTGAACCTGATGCCCCTGTTTATTCTGCTGGTGGTAAGGATTGGTACAACGGCAATGTTGGCTTCAACGTTGCTGTTAAAGATACTGTTTCCGGTATTCAGTTTGTTGAGATTAAGATTAACGGTCAGAAGATTGAAACCGATCTTAATGGCTTAGATTTGACACAGGACTTCTCTAAGGGAACTGCGCCTATTATGGAAAAGGTGTTTAGTGTTAGCACCTCTCAGAATGCCCTGGATGGAAAGAATACCATTGAAGTTGTAGTAACAAGTGTTGCAGGTCAGAAATCTGTTGTATATTCCGATGAGGTATATATCGATACAACCGATGCTATTATTATAGGCTATGAGATCACAACAATTAATGACACTCCTCTCGATAAGGTTTTGAATTTCTTGACATTTGGTATTTTCTGCAATGAACAGGTTAAGATTACTGTGACTGCAGAAGATGTAAATGCATCTGCCGGTGTCGAAAGTATTACGCTGTATCTTGGTGATAATGCATACACACAGAATGTTAAGAATAACAAAGCAACATTTATAGTTACAGCATCCGAATTGTCTGAAAATGCTGTGTTTGCTGCTGACATTAGCGCAATTGCAACCGATTTCGTGGGAAATGCAACATCTAATGCTGTTATTCCTACAGAAGTAAATTCTAATATCAAGGATAGCTCCTTGATGCTTGAAAATGTTGATCCTACTGCAACTATTGTACCCACAACATCTGCTGTTGCTGATAAGAACGAGGCAACAAAGGACGAAAATGCTTGGTATGCAAATGATGTTGAGTTTACTGTAACCACTGGTGATGTGAATTCCGGCATCAGAGAAGTTGTTATTACTATCAATGGTGTAGAAGTCGTTAAAGAAGTTTTCTATAACGATGATGCAACTGACACAGAAATCCACGAAAAGATTTATACTGTTGCAACAAATGCTGAAGGTGTAGAGAGAGCACAGGATGGCTCTTATACTGTTGTTGCCACCGTTACCGACAACGCTGGCAACGTATTCACCACTGCGAAGTATGTAATCTACAAGGATATTGATAATCCTTTCATTACTAACTTTGACTTCCAGGCAACTGACTACGTTGAGGGAAGTGAAAGCATTGTTGACGAGAACGATGAAGCTCTCGTTATTACCACTGATTACGGCTTCTATTTCAAGGCAGATACCAATGTAATCATTACTGCTAAGGACGTTGCTCCGACTGCAGGTATTAAGTCCATCACTTACTACACTGTTGACTTTACAAATGATGCAAATGGTGTGAAGAGCGCAGAAAATACTGTGCTTGTTAATGAGAACAATCAGATTGTCATTACAATCCCTGCGAACTTCAAGGGCCAGATTTACGCAAAGGCAACTGACAATGTTCTTAATGTAACTGATGAGTTTGCAAATCCGAACAGTGCAATTGTTGAGACTCAGGATAAGCACGATACCGCTACCTATGATCACGTTGTGCTCGAAAAAGCTAGCACAAGTTATACTGCAAACGATGGCACAGAGCTTTACGCAAATGACGTTGATGTTAGAATTACCGTAGAAGACACTTATTCCGGTATTCGTGAGATCGAGTGGTCTGTTGTTGCTCCTTATGACACTGATAACAATCAGAGTGGCAAGGTAACCCTCAACAATGACAAATCAGTTGTTGAAGGAACCGAAACTGATTGGACACAGGTCGAAACCGAGATTAACCTTGTCACAAAAATGCAGAAGACAATCAAGGTTAAAAACAACAGTAACAACATTATTGTGACTGTTAAGATGACCGACCGCGCCGGTAATACTACTACCGATAAGATTGAGTTCAGCATTGATAAGGTTGACCCGAATATCACAATTGTTTATGGTGATGACGAAGTTCATGATGCGGAGAATACTGACTTCTTCAGCACAAAGAGAACTGCAACCATTACTGTGACTGAGCGTAACTTCTGTGCTTCTGACATTGTGTTTGCTATTACCAACACAGATAAGACTATCCCGACTGTTAACTTGAAGGATACGGCTACCTGGACTACCATTGCTGACAGTACTGATCCTGATAAGACTATCCACGTGGCGACCATCAAGTATGAGGTAGATGGTGATTACACCTTTGACATCTCTTACAAGGATAGTGCTGAGCGTCCTGCAAACACTATTGACACGCACAAGTTTACCATTGATATGACAATGCCTGTGGTTACTGTAGTGTATGACAATAATTCTGCACTGAACGGCAATTACTACAAGGCAGATCGTATCGCAACCATTACTATTAAGGAGCATAACTTTGATTCTTCTCGTATAAATGTGATCGGCGTTGCTACCGACAATGGTGCTACATCTACGTTTCCTGCAACAAGCACATGGAAGAATAATGGCAATGATACTTACACTGCCACGATTTCTTACACAGCAGATTCCAAGTATTCCTTTGACATTGAGTTACGTGATAAGGCAAATAACAGCATTGCTGATTATACTCCCGAGGAATTCTATGTAGATAAGACTGCTCCTAATTTGTCTATTACCGGCATTGCAGACAAGTCTGCAAACAATGGTGATGTTGCTCCTGTAATTACATACAGTGATACAAACTTCAATAAGGATGCAGTAACTATTACCCTGAGTGGCATCAATAACGGTAAAGACCTTAAGTATACCGGTTCTTACGCAGACATTGCTAATGGTCAGACCTACACATATGCTAACTTCGAAAAAGTTCAGAGTGTTGATGATATCTATACTCTTACTGCGAAGCTCACAGATATGGCAGGTAATGAAACTGAAGCTACTATTACATTCTCTGTAAACAGATTCGGTTCTGTTTACAACCTGACTAGCTTGGAGGATATTCTTAACAAGTATCTCCAGACTGAGAAGGATATCGTCTTTACCGAAATCAATGTAGACTCACTTGAGCGGGAAGGCATCAAAATTAAACTCACAAAGAATGGTACTCCTTCTGATTTGGTTGAGGGAACAGATTACACTGTAGAAGTAACTGGTGGCGATGGTGAGTGGAACGTGTATACCTACACTATCAAGAAGGCGCTTTTTGCTGATGACGGACGTTACAGCATTGCTATTTACTCTAAGGATGCTGCAGGCAATGTGAACGAAAACATCGATGAGACCAAGGCTGCTGAAATCTCCTTCGGTATTGACAAGACTAATCCTGTAATTGTTCCTATCGATTTGGAGAGTGGTGTTCAGTACGCTGTTGATATGAAAACAGTATCCATTGAGATTAAGGATAACCTTGTTCTTGAAGGCGTTAAGATCTACCTTAACGGTAAGGAAGTAGAATACACTGTAAATGGTGAAAATTACACCTTTGACATTCCTAAGTCTAACACCAAGCAGGATGTTAAAATCGTTGCAATCGACGCCGCTGGCAATGAGGAATCTGTAGAAATTACAGAATTCCTTGTCAACGCCAACATCTTCGTTCGTTGGTACAATAATACTCCTCTCTTTGTAGGCTCTATTATTGGTGTCGTTGTTATTGCTCTTGGAATTACCGGATTCATTGTCTTCGGCAAGAAGAAAAAAGAAGAAGAGAAATAAGGCAAATAAATGAGTGAAGGGTTGTTGCTATCGGCAAGTCGGTAGCGACAACCCTAACTTTTATTTTAGCACAAATGAGGGTGCGTGGCTTTATACGTAAGCGTCAAATCTATAGGCGTATAAAAATACCTGCCGTAGATAGTACAGCAAGTGAAGAGAATTATTAAATTTTGCAAGCGTCGGGTGTGTTCCATGGCAGAAGTTCTTCTACATCTTTAACAGTGCCGGAATTTTTCATCAACCAGGTTAAGTATCGCCACGGATCAAGTTTGTTTTCTAAGGTGGTCATAATTAAGCTGAACATAACCGCACTGCCTGTAGCTCCGCTGGGAGTATTCGCAAACAAGAAGTTCTTTCTGTCGATAACATAGCTTTTCCTAATGCAGACTTCGGCACCAACGTTCGTTTTTCTGCCCATGCCGAAAAAGCGTCTAAAACAAGTTTTTCCTGCTTCAGCCGTTGCTCATAACGTTCTTCGGAAGCAAGCTCGGCAAATTTTTTCCTAAAGTAAACAGCCAATCGCAATATGCCAAGCCTTGTGCTGCCGAACTGCCTTTTTTCTTATCTTTAGGTAAAGACATTACCGCTTCGTCAAAACGCCGTCTTGCGTGCGCCCAGCAGCCCACCACAGTAATATCATCTGAGAAATTGTGGTATCCGGCATACCCGTCTGTATGTAAATACCCCTTAAACCCGGACAAAAAGCTTCTTGCGTTTTCTCCGCTTCGGCTCGGTTGGTATTCACATAGAACAATCGGCTTGTCGGCTTCTCCGCTTGTTCGGTACAGCCACAGATAACTCTTGGACTGAGCCTTCTTTCCTTCTTCGTGAAGCACCTGTAGTGTTGTTTCATCCGCATGGAGCACATCACGATTGAGAAGCTCGGTATGCAGTCTTTCCCAAACAGGTGTTAAATACAGCTTATTTGCAGTCAGCATCCAATTAGACATGGTTTGCCTTGTCAGTGTAATTCCCTGCTGGTTCAGCTCTTGCTCCTGTCTGTATAAAGGCGAACCCATAACATACTTCTGCACCATAAGATGCGCAATGGTTTCGGGTGTGGCAAAGCTGCCCGAAATTACACCTTTTTCTTTCGAGACCTTTAATACAGGAGTTTGTATATTTTCTTTTTCACAGTTACGGCAAGCATAACTGTAATAATGGTCTTCTACTATTACTGTCCGTGCAGGAATTATCTTGAGCTTTCGGGTAACTTCCTTACCTATCGGGGTCATAGTTTCTCCGCACTGGGGACAGGCAAGCTGACTCTCGGAAATACGGTGCTCCACAATTTCAACAGGAATACCCTCGGGTAGCTTGTCTAATGTATATTCTTTCTTTTTACGGCGTGTATGCCCGGCAATGACCGTAAGCTTTTCTTCGGTTTTTTCTGCGTCTGCATATATTTCCGATTCATTAAAAATACTCAGCTGCTCCGCTTCAGCATTCTTTTCGGATGACGCACCAAAGCGCTTATGTCTGGCTAACCGTAGTTGTTCCATAAGCTGTTCTAATGTCTGTTTTAAGTCTCTGTTTTCAGCTTTAAGTTTTTCGCTTTCAGAGCGCAAAGCGTCCAAATCTTCGGAAGTATTTGCACTGTTTTTTACTTTGTTTTCCATGTATTTGCAAAGGTATGGATTTTCTTTTACAAATGAATTGAGACTGACTGGATTACATAGAAATAGTGGAACAAATAAGAGAAGAATTGATACAAATGGCTAATCGGAAATGTGATGCCATGCTTCAGATGTACCAGGATGACAGCCAGATGATGACTTCGGAGCAAAGATTAACAGAAGATAAATTGGCATGGATAGCACCGGCAGCATTAAAGGGAAAGCAACCAATAGGGTTGAAATTTGCATCCGGCGAAAGTGTGAAAACACCTACATGGAAAAGTGTTGTTCAAACGATTATGCAGCACTGCAACAGTCAGCCGGAAAAGCATGAGAGATTTATGCAATTAAGAGGTAAGGTAGCAGGCAGACAAAGAGTTATTTTTGGCGAATTTTCAGAAAAAATGGATGTTCCGCTGAAGATAAATGAGAACTTGTATTTTGAGGGGAAATTTGATATGGAGGCTATACTGACCATTATGGCAAAAAGGTACTGAAACCCATCGGTTATGATTATAGCCAGATAATTATTCAGTATATGGCTAAGGTTCCAATGATGTCAGAAACACAATTAATCACGCCAGATGAAGAAGTGTCGGAAGTAGAGGTTATGGAGCAGGAAGGTCAGATAATGCAGGGGATGTAGAAAGCAGTTCATAATTAATGGACTATTATTTTTATGTATGAAATGGTATAATATAAAAGAATATTCTTTCGGGAGGTGTGAGATGTTAGCAGATGAAATCAAGGCAGGAGAATCTGTAAATATCGAGTTTAAGCGTGAAGTGCCTAAAAAGAGTGAGAAATATATAAAAAGCGTTATCGCATTTGCTAACACCGCAGGTGGAAAAATTGTTATTGGTGTGGATGATGAGACACATGAAATAGTAGGCGTGGATAAGAACGAAGTTTTTAAGATTATGGATGGTATTACCAATACTATTTCAGATATGTGTTATCCGCAGATTTTTCCGAATATCGGTGTGGATACGATTGATGGGAAAAGTGTAATTGTGATTGAAGTCTATCCGGGAGCGAGCAGACCGTATTATATTAAAGCACTTGGAAAAGAAGCCGGAACCTATATTAGAGTATCAGGAACATCAAGACCGGCGGATGAGGCAATTTTGAAGGATTTAGAATTGCAGGGAACGAATCATTCTTTTGACGAAATGGTTTGTGTAGAGCAGAAGTATGATGAGGGTAAGGCGGAAGAATTGTGTGCTGCAATTAAGCAATATATGGTAGAGGCAGCAAGAACGAAAAGTGAAAAAGAAAAAGTTAAAGATGTCACGGTGCAGAATTTGGTTAACTGGGGCATATTAAAAAGTATAGATGGAGGAACATTGGCTCCAACGAATGCTTTTGTTCTATTGACAAATAATACATTTCCTTTTGCGAAAATTCAGTGCGCATTATTTAAAGGTACAGAAAGAGTTGTATTTATTGACAAGAGAGACTTTGAAGGTCCACTTTATGAACAGATTGAAGAAGCCTATGAATTTGTTTTGAAGCATATCAATTTGGGAGCAGAAATAAGCGGACTTGTCAGAACCGATGCATACGAATTACCAACAGAGGCCATCAGAGAGGCTATTGTAAATGCCACAACACACAGAAATTTTTTGGATAGAGCTTGTGTGCATGTAGCAGTGTATGATGACAGAGTGGAAGTGACTTCACCGGGAATGCTTTATGGAGGTTTGACAATAGAGCAGATTAAGGAAGGTGGTTCCAAAATTTGCAATAGATGTATTGCGGAAGTATTTAGCAGAATGAAAATTATCGAAAGCTGGGGAACTGGCATCAAAAGAATGTTTAGTTCCTGCAAAGAGTAGGGTATCAGAGAACCAGAGTTGCTGGAGATTGGTGACAGTTTTAGGGTGAATTTATATAGACCATCTTATAGTGAAATTAATATAAGTTCGCCAAAAAGTTCGTCAAAAAGTTCGCCAAAAGATTTGAATTCAACTCAGAAAAAAATAGTAGAGTTAATTCAAGAGAATCCGATAATAACACAGGCAGAAATGGCAGAAACAATAGCATTCTCAAAAAGGGCAATTCAAAAAAGTATAAAAGAACTGGTTGAGGCTGATATTATAGAACGTGAAGGTTCAGCTAGAAAAGGTTACTGGAAGATAAAAAAATAAAATGGTTGGAATCAAGCCTCTAAGTCCTCAAAAGATTTGGAGGTTTTCTTCTGCCTATTTTTAGAAGAAAGGAATTTCCGAAATATGTTATCTATGGTACAATATATATTAAGCTAAGAATAAAAATCATAGATGAGAATTTATTGAAAAAATTTTGACGATAATTTTCTGGCGATAAAAATAAATGACTATATGAGGTAAAATATGCTATATGAACGAGATTATCTTTTAGGATTGACAGAAGAAGAAAAGCAACAATATGAAGAAGTGACCGGGCGAAAGTTTGGAGAAAAAAGGGTAAATGGATTTGGTAGAGTTAATAATTTTTTTGCATATCCTAAAGCTGCAAGAATGTGTAAATCGCTTTTTCCAAATAACTATCTGGATGTTGCCGAATTAAGAGATGTGGAACGATTAGGGCGTGCGAATGAAGAATTTCTTTCTTTATTAAATAATACGGAAAGCACAGAAAGAAGCATATTAAACTTCATAAAAGAATACTATCATATAATAGGCTCTATCATTTGGGGGTTATCTATTAACATCGGGAATCATGGAGCATATTTATTTCCAGAATTTCAGTTAGGTGGTTCATATAAAGCTGATTATCTTCTTATAGGAAAAAGTTCTGGAGGATTTGAGTTTATTTTCATTGAATTAGAAAACCCCTACGGAAATATTACATTAAAGGATGGGCAGCTTGGAGCAGAATTTAGAGATGGAATATCACAGTTGGAAGATTGGAAAAGATGGCTTCCTGCAAATTATAGTTCTTTTGGAGAGGTTATGCGGAAATATAAAAATAGTGCATTTGATTTGCCAGAAGAATTTTATGTTTTAGATATGTCTCGTTTTCATTATGTTGTAGTTGCTGGAAGAAGGACAGATTTTCGAGATAAGACATATATTATAAAACGAGAACGAAAAAAGGCTGATGATATTGATATAATACACTATGACAATTTGTTTGATTTTTCTAATAATTTAATAGGAAAGCAAACATATTAGAGAGAGGAATGTTGCTGAAGTGCAAAAAGAAATAATGGAAAAAGAGATAGCAGAAATAATTAAAGGTTTTAGACAGGATTCCATTGAGATTGAAATAAATCAAGGACATGTTCATAAGTGGATTTCTCAGTTTAGTCCAGCTACTCAGGATATAATTTTGGAAGAAACTTTACACATACTCAAAGAGTGGTATTTTGGAAAGGATAAGATTAATTTATTTTTAGATGAGATAATGGATTATTTGAAATCGGAAAATGAAAATGCAACAGATGAAGAGCCAATGAAAGATATATATTTTTGGGATATTCAAAAAAGCGGGAAAAGTCAGTCTCAATTAGTTGAGATGTTAAACGATAGAGTAAACCAAAAATATGGGTGTGGCATAAGAACTGGAAATCTGGGAAGTGAAAAATATTATGTATATTTAGATGATGGTTTATACACTGGGAGTAGATTAAGGAAAGACATTAAAAGTTGTGTGGAAATGATTCCGGAAGGTTCTCGTATAGATGTTATTTACATGATTGCATATCGAAGTGGTTTGGATTTTTCAAGGAGTGAATTAG
>ERZ1034976.121-NODE-121-length-71339-cov-38.464256_pt1 | contig 71339 bp, 55 predicted proteins | sample MGYA00520623_ERZ1034976 | MGnify/ENA primary metagenome ERZ1034976 (study PRJEB33766, sample SAMN09781774) | gut metagenome | biome: gut microbiome | host: Homo sapiens | place: Madagascar | study: EMG produced TPA metagenomics assembly of the PRJNA485056 data... | reverse complement strand
TAAACGATAATTTACCATATCAATCACTGATGGTAGCCTGACCGTTCATTAACATAGGCAGCAACCAGTCACGAAGTTTAACAAGTTCTTGATTTTCGCAAATATTTTTACTTATTTGTGCATATATAGCTTGAGTAGCTTCGTGATAAGCACGTAAAACTATAGCTTCAGGAATAATAATGTGAACGCCTGCCAAATCATCATTGTTTACAGCTTCTTGAGTCGCTCCGTGAGCAAGCATATCTTTATGAATTTCAAAATATGCATTTGAAACATAAGAAGCAATATATTCAAAACTGATTTCGTTGCATTGTAATCCACAAAATCCTGTTGAAAGAATAGAACTTGAAATAATAGGTTGCATTTCTTTGTTTAGGTAAAGATGCTTAATACTATTTTTCATTTTAGCAAACCATACAGAATTTATACTTGGTTGCATATTAGCACGACTTTCTCTATCGTCGTAATCAACAATAGTTCCTGTTGAAATAGAAGTACCTTTAACATCGGCTGTTGCTAGGTATGTTTTTGTATTAAAGATTTCGACTCCGGGTTTTATTATGGAAGATAAACAATTTGAAATTACAGATTGAACTTTCCAATTTTCAGGAATATTACGCTTCAAAGTATCGTTCCAAACCATTTTTCCACCGGAAGTCTGATAAGGATTGCCGTCGTTATCAGGAAAATCAAATTGGATAAACCAATAATCATATAAAAGCATAAGTTGCTGCTCTAAATTATCGTTTACCGCACTATTTAAAGCAATTTTCTCATCAAAGCTATTTAAAACTTGAACAATTTTTCTTTGTTCTTCAAGCAATGGATAAGCTATTGGAACATCAGATAAAATATCTGTATTCAAATTAGGCATATTTGTACCTACTGCGTGTGCAGCAAGCCATTTTCTAGTTTCTTCTCTATTGAGAAAAAAAGATATAAATTCTGGTTCTACTTCTGATGTTGTTATTCGCACTCGTAAACAACCTGTCCCACATAAAACACCATTATCCTTTTCCTTTATAAAAGCGTGTTTTTCTACATCTCCTCGGCGAGCATATAATATGTCGTTAATTATGGTTTTATATCTTTCAAGTCTTATTGAATCTTCATTAGACACATAATTGATAGATGCATAATTTACTTTCCTATTATCTATGTCTTGTGGCATAACTACTGGGATTCCTTGTTCCACATAATCCGATTGATGTAACTGACTTCCAAATGGTCCCGTAATAATCTCTGATATTTTCCCGAGTGTTGTATATGTCCATTTATTCATATTTTACCTTCTTTAACTGCTCCATAATTTCTGTTTTCAGTTTATCGCCCTCTGCAAAATATTCCTGTAACTTCTCTGCATAAGCACTCATACGAGCATTAAATTCGTCCTGTGATAATTCAACATATTCAATTTTCACATCAAAATACTGTCCTGCTGAAAGTGAATATTTTTTTTCTTTGATTTCATCATAGGTAACAGCAACTGAAAAATCATCAACAGCTTCTTTATTAAGGAATGTATCAACAATTTTATCAATCTCAAAATCACGAAGTCTGCGTTTCTGATTATTACCGTCCTTATATTCTTCTCCCAGTTTTGAAGCATCTATCAGTACAACCTTGTCTGTTTTTCTTGAATTATCGAAAAATAATACTGATACATTCGTTCCGGTATTAGCAAATACATTTGACGGCATACTAATACAGCCATAAACAATATGTTTGTCTACAATATGTTGTAGTATTTTCTTTTCTACACCCGACTTTGCAGTTATAAATCCGGTAGGAACTACAATCGCACCTTTTCCAGTTGATTTCAACGAATTAAGAACGTGCTGAATGAACAATGTGTAAATTGCCATACTCTCTTTCTTCTTGGCAGGTACTTTCGGAACTCCCGCCCAAAAACGAACAGGCATCGCTGCTATACGTTCTCTTGTATCTGAGAAATCCATCTTAAAAGGTGGATTTGAAACTACATAATCAAAAGTTCTTAATTCCTGTCCATTATCACTCTTATGATATGGAGCAATCAGCGTATCTCCCTGAATTGCATGGTCAAGAGAAGAAACCAAACTGTTCAGGATAAGATTAAGTTTTAACATTTTATTACTTCGCTGTGAAATATCCTGAGCAAAAATCGTACACTTATCTTCTCCAATTTTGTGAGCAAGAGCCATCAAAAGTGTTCCTGTTCCGGCTGATGGGTCATAACACTCAATGCTGTGTAAATCAGTTGCATTTCCAACAAGCAATCTTGCCATAATCGTTGCAATAGCGTGAGGAGTATAATACTCTGCATACTTACCACCGCCTGCGGTATTGTAGTCCTTTATCAGATATTCAAATATATCTGCAAAGAAATCATAGTGCTTCTCAAATGCTTCTTCAAAAGAAAAATTTACCAACTTATCAACCAAGGCACGGGCAAAAGGTGCTCTTGCTGTATCGTCCGTTACATACTGTGTCAGCTTTTCAAAAAGCGGTATTTTTGTATTCTGAGCAGTTTGAGTTGAAAATATATCAATATTCTTATCTGCTATATCTGTCATAGTGCTGTCAAAGATTAAATCAAAATCGCCTTTTGCCTGCTGATTCCATAAGTTGGCAATAAGATGTTCCGGGTTAAGTAATGGAATATCTGACGGTAAACTATCAAAAATATCCAATCGGTCATCTTCTGACATTTCTGCATAAGCAAGTTCCCATTTTTCGGCATTTTTAAGAACAGGACTGACTTTTTTTACTTCATATCCGAATTTATCATTAAGGAACTTATAAAGGAAAACCTGAGTGATAATTTTATATTCGTTACCATCGTTTCCCATACCATAGGTCTGACAAGTTGCTTTTAAGGCATCTATCAACTCTATGGTTTTTTCTTTTATCGTCTTTGTTTCTTCCATTGTGTTCTCCTTTATGCCACTGAATAAGTCTGGTTATACTGGTCAAGATACTGTTTTGTAATCCTGCTCTGTATAAATACTCTATCCTCACGAGCACTCGCTATTCCTAACTTATCAATGCCTGCTTTTATTTGTGTCATAACCGTTCTCTCAAAATATGCGTCTTTCTTCAATATATCATTTCTGTCATACACTTTCTGGTCAATATCAGACTTAATAGAAAGCAAAACATTCATAATAGACATATCATACTCTGAAACAATCGGCTGTTTATTTGCTGCTTTTCGAGCAAGATTTTCTTCCCTGATTCTTTTATGAACCCTTGCGAATTTCGCATCGCCATTATATTTCCTCAGCAGAACCGTGTTTTTCTTCTGCAATTCATCAAGCTTTTTTAGAATATCTTCCAGTTCTTTTCCTTGCTCCTCAATCTCAGATACACTCTTAGGTTCAAAGCCGTGTTGCTTGAAGCGAAGCAAAAATGCTTCCTGCAAAGTAATAAACTCAGGGTCATCAGGGTCGATATTCTGTGTAAAAGCACGAACAGTCTTTTTATACTTTTCTGTCACTGCGTCTTTACCACCAACAATTTTTAATTCTTCTTCACTGATTTTGCTGAAATTAAATGTAATATCCTCCATTGCTTCATTGACAAGCAATTTCGTGGTATCATCACTTGCAAAAAGTTCCTTCTGATTTATGTTATCAATATGATGTTGCACCTCTGAAATCAATGATGGCAATTTTGTTAATTCCATTTTTGCAAATGTTTCCTTTAACTCATCATCGCCAAAGGTTCTTACCAAATTACAACAATCACGAGCAGCAATAAGAATTTTTTTAAGTTTAAGCAATTCCTGCTTATCCTCAATCGTGGATATTTCAGAACTAAATTCTTCTGCATTATCTGTGGTGTAGTTAAAAAGAACCTGCTGCACTTCCTGCATTTGTTTAATGAGTTCTGCCGGGTCTTCAATAACCTGTTTGAATGTATCTGTTTCATTTCCAGCACCAACTTCATTCGGGTCATTAAAACGGTTCAGCTCTTTGAGGTATGCTTCATTTGTTTCCTCAAAATTCCTTTTTATATTTGCAAAATCAATGACATAACCATAATGGTTTTCTTTATATGGTCTGTTGACTCTTGTAATTGCCTGCAACAAATTATGGTCTTTCAATTTTCGACCAAAATACAGGCGTTTCAATCTTGGTGCATCAAATCCGGTAAGAAGCATATTGAAAACGATAAGAATATCAACTGTCATATTATTTTTAAAGTCATCAATAATCTTATCTCTTGTATCTTTGTCATCACTATCGTGAAGTATAAGTCCAGCTCGCAAATGACTTTTCATAGAAACGTCTTTATTAAGTTCCGTTTGAATTTCATCAAAATATGCAAACAGCTTCCTTGCCTGCTCACTTGTTTCACAAATGACCATACCGCCGAGCGTATTATCTCCCTGAATTTGTCTAAATCTCTTTAGGTCAGAAATAATATATCTAAGCAACTCTTTGACATAGTTATCGTGTTCAACAATCTGACTTTTCTTTACATCTTTCTTTTCTACCAAGGTTTCAAGTTTTTCATAAATTTCAGAAAGTCGCTCCTTATACTGCGTCTCTATATCCTCACGGATAATTTTCAGCGTATATCCATCTAAAATTGATTTGTCATAATAGTATGTATGAATATAATTACCAAAAACTCTCCAAGATTCTCTTTCTTCTTTCAAAAGCGGTGTTCCTGTCAACGCAATCTTAATCGCATATTTATCCGCATCAAGAAGATTAGCCAAGAATGAGCCTTCTGGTTTATATCCTCTATGTGCTTCATCAATAATAAATACTCTCTGCAAATTCGTTGCATACGCAGGAAGGTCAACTTTTGACCTATCTTCAGCAAAACGCTGTATATTTACAACTGTAATTTCTGGTTTTCCCGTATTTCCCTCTTGTGCCTGATTGTTACGGAACTGTTCCATAAGTTCAGCACGGGAACTTGCTGTTTTTACAACCAATCCACGAGCTTCAAATTCTTCTGAAGCCTGTTTCAGCAAATCAAGACGGTCAACAATGAAATAAAACTTTGCAACCTTATTTTGCTTGCTAAAATAGTCAGAAAGAACATAAGTCAGGTAATAAGAAAGGGCTGTTTTTCCACTACCTTGAGTATGCCATATAACACCTGAATTAACACCTTCATCAATCTTACTTCTTACTGTTAATGCAGCAAACATCTGTTGATAACGCATTATATGTTTCTGCTCAATAAACTCTATCTTGCCATTTATTTCTTTATGAAAACGAACATAGGCAATTCCATATTTTAATATAAATAACAATCTTTCAGGACTGCACATAGATGTCAGTACTCGATTGGTCGGTGTATAGGTATCTAAATTTGTTTGATATTCCGGAGAAGTATGAATAACCTGACAATTAAAGTCAGTCAATATCTTCTTTTCAACAATCGGGTCAATATCCTTATATGGGAAATCTGCATTATAAGGTGCAATATCCAAATTTGTAGGATTTTCTTCTCTGAAACAGTTGAACGGTGCAGACTGTTTTGCCGTCGTACAATAGAATGCCCCCTGAACCGGAACAATACCACCCATAGTGTCATATTCCATATTATTAGAGAAAATCATCAACTGTGTAATATTCAAGAATCTCCTAAATTTTTTATTAGGAAATCTCTTTTGGTTCATTCTCTTGCTTTCTGCAACCATACCGCCGTGATTATTCGGCTTCTTTACTTCAACAAATACAAGTGGAAGTCCATTTACAAACAATGTAATATCAGGTCTAAATTCATCTTGGTCACGCTTACAAGTGAACTCGGCGGTAAAATGATATGTATTATTCTTTGGATTTTCAAAATCCACCAATCTAACAGGCGAAACAGACGATAAACGCTCGTAAAAACTGCGTCCTATATCATCATTATCTAATTCCTGCCTAATAGTTTTCAATGTCTGTTCCGCTTCTCCTGCGTAGGTAGGATTAAGCCGTGCGAACTGCTCCTTGAAAACGTTAATTAAGATATTGGTATCAGGATCATATACTGTGCCTGCCATATCTTCAGTTATTTTCCCGAAATAAGTATAACCAAGGCGTGTCAAATGAACCATTGCTGGCATTTGAACACGAGTAGCTTCGTTAAACATATTTTTCTTACCACTTGCCGCCATCTTCAGACCTCCTCATATCATTCGTCTAATATGACTTCACATACATCGCCAATATCACAATGAAATACTTTGCAAATTCTCATAAGCACATCAAGGGATACTGTTTCATTCTTATTTAATTTTGTTGCAACAGACGATGAAATCTCCGCAGCACGCATTAAATCTTGTCTTTTCATTTGATTATCAATCATAAGTTTTTGAAGTTTGTTGTAGCTTATTCTCATCTGTAACGCTCCTTCGTATTCTCCGTTCCTTTTTGTTACAGTTACTCATTTGACATTATACTATAAATAATCTATTTTTTTCAAGATATAGGGGGTTATTCGCAACTATCAACCGGAAAGGTGTCACTTTTTACCAACACCTAATACGACATTTTTGAGGATAAGAAAACGTAAAGTGCGTTTCATCGTATCCAAATATCTTACTATTTACTGTAACCCTGTGCTGAAATATCCATTTTCCTTATCTACATTATAAATGGCATAGCAGTCAAGGGCATCCGGTATCGGGACATTGTAATAATGAAAGCCCAGCCAGTTCTTCATTCCATCCGGCATATCTGCTGTCGGTGCACCCGGAAGATACACCGTAAAGGTAGTACCACCGGCAATTCCATACAGCTCTGTGAAGGTAGTTGTATAGCCATTGTCATCTGTTGTTTCTTTGCCAAGCTCATCATCATAGTTCAGAGTATCCAGCTCCATGGTATATGTATATTTGTCAACCTGCGTAATATTCTTAAAGGATCCGGATCCACTGGAAACTCCCCTGCCACTATAATTACTGTCGTGATACGAAGCTGTAAAGGTTCCATCCGGTTTGATATCCATACTGGAGCCCCATGCACCAACTCCGCTTGACATAAGAAAGCTTTCCGGGAGATCCTCCGGTAATGTCATCTTTACTTCTCCTGCATTTCCGGCAGATATCTCTTTTCCGTCTTTAGAAGCCCTCTGATTTTTGTCCGCCTTATCTGTTTCTTTCTGTGTGATCGTTCCCAGATATTCCATAGCCTCATCATAAGTCATAGCGGTATCATCCAGCGTACCAAGAACCTCCTTGGCTTTATCCTTGCCCTGACCATTATACATTAACAGGGTATCAAAATTCTTCTGCAGCTTCTCTACCTGAGCATTATACTTATCCTCTGTGATCTCAGAACCATTCTTTTGACATGTGACAACAGTTGCTGAATAATCGTCATTCGGACCTTTCCTTCTTGCCCAGGTTGTTGACTTCTGAAGCATGCCGGAATCATCTACCGTGAATTTGATATAACTGTCTGTATAACTCTCATCTCCGAACCCACTATATGCATATAAGGTTCCCTTTTTGGTTGTAAACAGATAGTAGCTGGTTCCGGAAGCAGCATTTATATCCCAGCCACCATATTCTTCCATATCCGTTCCAAAGATTCTTTTTGCTTTTGTTCCGTCAAAGCTATAAATATCCATCTGTGCAATTGAAGCTTCGTTCTGTTCTGACCTTATCAGGATCATCTCCGGCACATCATCACCTGTAACATCGGCAAATACGATCGGCGTCTGTTCTTCTTTTGCAGCCTTTGTGGAATAATCATATTCATACTGCCAGTAATAATTGTCGATCTGTGTCTTATAGGATTCAAGTACCTCTTTGTATGCTGCTTTATAAAGACTTTCATCGATAGCTGACTCTGTAGTTATCTCCGTTGACGCTTCTGTCGTTATCTCTGTCGTTGAAGCATCTGCTTCACCGGTGGTCGTCTGATCTGATGTATCATCGGTTGCTTCTGTTGCTTCCTTTTTATCGGTAGCTTTTGCCTTATCCTGTGAATACTTATAGGCGATTGTACCGCCTGCGACTCCGCCTACAATCGCGATCGAAGCGGCTGCGATCGCAATCTTTCCTGTCATGGTCTTTATAAATGCCTGTTTACCAACTGTAGCTGCTACAGTTTTTCCGGTTTCTACTGCACCCGCAGCCGATCCGGCAGTTCCTGCCTGTGTGGCTCCTCCGGCTACCTGTCCGGCAGTTCCTGCCTGTGTAATTCCTCCTGCTACCTGTCCGGCGGCTCCTGCCTGTGCAGCCCCACCTGTAACATTGCCTGCCAGCTGCATAGCACCACCATGAATGATTCCGGCTGCAATATTTCCACCAAGACCTGCCATCTGCTCAAATACATGCGTAACGATCATATTTCCACGTTCTGCCATAAGCAGATATACAAGAAGACACATCGGTGTGTAGCTGTAAAGCTTGTAGCCCTTCTTCTGAAGCTCCTCTGCCTTTGCCTTGATATTCTTACGTCCATAATTCAGTCTGGACTTTACGGTGTTCTCGGAACAGTTCAATACTGTGGCAATATCCTTGATACTGTAACCCTCCAGATGGAACATAAGCACACAGATTCTCTGTTCATCCGACAGGGAATTGATCAGCTCCCGCACCATATCCTGTGTCTCCTGCACGGTACATGCCATCTCCGGCTGTGTGCTCATGTTTTCATCTTCCAGAGTATACTCAAAGACATCCCCTTCATCATTTTCATTCTGCAGATCAGAAAACAAGACTGCCTTTTTCTTCTGAAGTGCATTGATCGCAGTATTTACCACGATCGTACTCATCCATCCCGGAAATGCATTTGCATCCTGAAGACTATCTAATCTGGCAAATGCCTTTATATAGGCATCCTGAAGGACATCCATTGCATCCTGCTCATTCTTCATATACTTCATTGCAATGTAAAGTTTATTCCGATATGTATTCTCATATAAGAACGTAAATCCTTCTTCACGCCCTGCCTTTGCCTGTTCCACTGCCTGTGTATAATCCACACAGCTTCCGCAAAACGGACAGTTGTATTCATTTCCCTGTAAATCATTTCCGCATGTTCTGCACTTCATGTTATCCTGCTCCTCCTGCTTTTTATCTTATTTCTGTAATTTATATATTTTCTTTATACCTTTATTTATCTGGACTGCCTGTCATGCTCGATCCGGTCAAATAATTCTTTCTTGCGTTCCGAATCATCCGGCAGCTCCTTTCGTTCTTTTCTTAACAATGCAACAAACGCGCACACTGCCTTCCACACATCCATATATCTCACCTCCTGTTTATTGGACAGATCAGGTGGATAAAAAGTTTTAAGCTTTTGGATATTTTTTGCATTATTATAACATACCACAAAATCAGGATAACATTATATTCTATTTCTTTATCTTTACAGTCTTGTATTTGCTCCATGCAGAATAACATTTCTTCTCGCGGGAACCTGCCTTTACATAAGAACGGACACGGACATAATAAGTCTTGCCCTTTTTCAGATCCCAGAATGTACAGTTATTGTAATTCTTAAATGGCGCATCATATACTTTCTTATTCTTTTTGAATTTCTTATCCGTTGCGATCTGGATCTGATATCCGGTCGCCTTGCTCTTACACTTCCATGTTACCTTTAACTTTCCGGATGAAAGATTCTTTACCTTGCTTACAGTGGTCTTCGGAACATCTGTAAATGTCGTCTTAAATGTATACATTCCGGCATAATTTGGATCAACACTATATGGCCAGCCTTTGGTCATCGTGATGTAGTAGGTTCCCTTTGGCAGGAAAAATGTGTATTTTCTGGTTCCCGGTGTAACACCCATCTGAATATAGTGAATGTCACCATTTGTATTCTCGATCACAACATTCATTTCCTTGATCTTGCTGTTGATCTGAATGTTCATGTACCGGTTCTTTGTCATCTTCATCTTATAGATATCTGTTGTCTCGTTAAATGCAAACTGTCCTTTATAGGTCGTACCTGCCTTATAGGTAAATGCCATCGTTTTCTCATCATTCTGTGACAGCCATACCTCGGAACGTGTCTCGCCGGATGCCTTATAAGATGCCGTAAATATGAATTTGCAGCCGGTATAAAAACCTGCACACAGTGATAATTTATAATCACCTGCTAATAATTCTGCCTTATAGCTGCCATTTCCTTCACTGACTGATGCTGTATAGATCTCATTATCATACATATCGCTGACTTTTATATAATTAAGCCCGGTGTGTGTCTTTCCAATTTCCTCCGTCGCAATCGCAAGAGAAAATGTACCGGATTTCTTCATCGTAAATGTATACTCATATGTATTCTGTGCATCCTCCAGCTCGCCACTGTAACTCTGTCCCCATACGATCTGCTGTGGACTGTTTAACACCTCTGCGGATACCTTTCGTGCAGGACTTACTGCACACATCATCACCATTAAAATTACTGCTAACATGATCTGTTTCATTTTTCTACTCATAATAATCTGTCCTCTCTTTCTACATTCTTTTTACTCAACTACTTCAACATCCATCATCTGCTCTTTGTATGCCTTACGGATCGGAATGATCGGCAGTCCGATAAAGACCATGATCGAGATGAAGAAGGATACCATACCTGTAACGATGTCATATGGAAATGGTACGATGAGCCAGCCCCATTTTGCTATCTTGCCTGCCATTCTCACCGCAGTTCCAAACCCTCCGAAGAAGTAGGAAACAATACCTGCCATAACTCCATACCCCATCATAGACATCGGGATCCTGCCACCAAAAATACCGGAAAGGACAAATCCTAAAACGGTTAAACAGGTTGCTCCCAATGCGATGTACTGTGCGATTTCGATTCTTTTCATTTTCTTCATTTTTTATTCTCCTTTTCTTTATCTGAGGAGCATTTCATCCGGAAATTCATCCATAAAAAATGCAACCTCTGTATCGTTTCACCTATATGACACAGAGGTTGCAAAAAAGTTTTATATTTTTTGAAATTTTTTTAAATTAATTTTTTAATGCTGTAATCGGCACAACATATACGCCATCCGGTCGTTTATATGCTGCATTAGACAAACCACAAATAACACACAATATTTTTGCAGGCTTTCCTTTGGGATCTTTTTCAATCTTTTTGTTTATATCCAATAAACTCTTCGCAGCGTCATCAATCTGATTTGCACCTAATTTAATTTCAAATGCGCACCATTCACCATTACTAAGTTCAACAACTGCATCTATTTCTTTATTATCATAATCCTGATAATGATATAATGAGGCACCAAACGATTCTGCATATATTTTCAAATCCCGTTCACAAAGAGACTCGAATAAAAATCCAAGTGTTTGCAGATCATTGACCAACATCTCCGGTGTCGCATTCAACAAAGCGCAGGCAAGAGAAGGATCACAAAAATGTCGTTTCTCCGCTTGCTTTATTCTAACAGATGATCGGATATTTGTTGAAAATGGCATTTGATTATCTATAATAAAAAGTCGTTTGAATATATCCAGATAATCAGCAATAGTATCCTTATCAAGATCAGTATCATCCATTTCTTTCACATCTCTTGCAAGTGAAGTATTGGTAACTGTAGTTGCTTCGTTTCTCGCCAAAGACCGAAGTAACAGTTTCATTTTCTCCTTATTACGTTTTACACCATCTATTCTATATACATCATCGTCAATTATGGCATCAATATATTGAATTGGCAAAAGTGCTGCCTGTTCAACAGGTATGTCTATATTACCAGGCCATCCTCCCCGAATAATATACTTAATTAAGTTTTGCAGATTTACTTCACCAGTCATAACCGGAATTATATTATCATTACATAACTCTTTTAATGAAATTTCGCCAGAGGAATCACCAGATTCGTAAAGGGACATTGGATGCATCTTTATTCTTGCAATTCTTCCTGCACCACTATGCATGATTCCCTTATGATTAGGAGTTGCCGATCCTGTTAATATAAACTGTCCCTTTTCTCCTGTTTGATCAACCTTATATCTAACTGCATCCCACAACGGCGGAACTTCCTGCCATTCATCAATTAATCTTGGCTTGTCACCATTCAATACCAAATCCGGCGACATTTGTGCCAGCGTTCTATTTTGAAAATTACCTGCAGGATCTCCCATATAAATTTCACTATTACTATGGTAAGAAGAAGTCCATGTTTTACCACACCACTTTGGTCCTTCTATACATACAGCACCAAAGCTCTCCAAAAATTGTTCAATTCTATTATCAATTATTCTTGTTTTATAAGCATCTTTTATCATATTTTTATTATCACCTCTAATACGGATTATATACCAATCGGAGAGTTTTGGGAAGTATAATCGGAGAGTTTCGTAGTTTTCAATCGGAGAGATTCCGGAAATATAATCGGAGAGATTCGGCATTTTCAGTCGGAGAGTTTTTCCCTTATAAAGTAAAAATGCCTTCGACTGATTCTTAAAAAACAGCCGAAGGCACTCTAATAATTTTTTATTTATTCTTTTTTAAATATTTCAATGCATTTGCATAGGACATTTCACATCCGTCACTTGCTCCTCCTAAATTTCGAGCTGCCATTATATTTCCTGACGAATCCCTGTTAATATTTGCCAACTGATCATATATGCCATTAGGAGCTGTCGCCGCCATGTTCTTCAGAACCTCACTATCCACTTCTTGATATATTTCGTCGCGTTTTGTCTGATATTCCTCCCAGGCCACAGATATACCGTCCCGTTCTGCAACCGGCACCGTTTCTTCATCCCCCACTTGTTCTACATGACAGGTCCAGACAATCGGCTGCAGATAATCTCCACTAGATGAAGCCACATCGAATTCTATCATCTTATCTATGACACCAATCTCTGTATCATCACTCTGTCCATCGCTGCAAAGTATGTACAACCGGCATCCATGACCTGAAGTTTCGTTAGCATCAACTATGACATATGGTGTTCCTTCCGATCCCCATTTGTCCCGGTTCTCATCTGACCTTGTATCAAGTTCTCCACTATAGACCTGTACTGCTTCATTATCTATATATGTATATATATGAAGATCCGCTTTATTCGGATCTGATTCATCCTGTGCCGCAAAGATCAGTTCAGGAGTATCATCTCCCATAATATCAGCAACAGTAATCGCTCTGGATTCTCCTACCAACGTCGGTTCATTCTCCCTCACTTGTGAAGTCTGCCAGCCATAATTCTTAATTTCCTGTTCGTATTCTTTTATTATTTCGGTATATGCATCCTGCCAGGTATTCTTATTGTGATTATAGATTGCTACTCCGGCTGCTCCACCTGCTACTGCCACTCCTGCTGCCGCCATCGTGATCTTACCGGCTACTGTCTTTAAAAAGGTCTGTTTTGCCACTGTAGCTGCCGCTGTCTTTCCTCCTGCCGCTGCACCTGTTCCGACTGCCGATCCTGCAGCCCCGGTCGCTCCGGCACTTCCGGCTGTGACTGTACTTCCCGCAGCAGATAACGCACCTGCTGCTCCACCATGGATCAGTCCGGCACCGACTACACTTCCAACACCTGCCAGCTTGTCGAAGGTTCCTGCTACCAGCATAGTTCCTCGTTCTGCCATGAGCAGATAGGTAAGAAGTGCCATAGGTGTGTAGCTGTACAGCTTGTAGCCCTTCTTCTGAAGCTCCTCCGCCTTTGCCTTTATATTCTTCCGTCCATAATTTAATCTGGATTTTACTGTATTCTCTGAACATCCAAGAACAGTCGCAATATCTTTTATACTGTATCCTTCAATGTGGAACATCAGCACACACATTCTCTGCTCATCCGACAGAGAACCGATCAGCTCGCGCACCATCTCCTGTGTCTCCTTCGTTGTACACGCCATCTCCGGCTGGACAGTCATATCTTCATCAGCGATTGAATATTCAAATGCCTCTCCATCCTGATCCTCTCTCTGCATATCCGAAAAATTCACGGTATGGCGGTCCCTCAGTGCATTTCTTGCAGTATTCGCAACGATGGTACTGAGCCACCCCGGAAACGAATTTGCATCCTGAAGACCGGAAAGCCGTTCAAATGCTTTCACATAGGAATCATGCAGAACATCCATCGCTTCATCCTCATTCTTCATGTATTTCATCGCAATATACAGCTTATTCCGATATGTCATCTCATACAGATAGGAAAAGCCTTCCTCTTTTCCTTCCTTTGCCTGCTCTACCGCCTCTGTATAGTCAACTGCCGCCCCACAGAACGGACAGTTATATTCATTTCCCTGCAGATCATTCCCACATGTTTTGCAAATCATTTGTAGCCTCCCACACGCCTGTTTTTTCATTTTTGTATACTTTTAATAGAAATATGTCAGATCCGTTTTTTCTGTTTAGCCTATTATAGCCTTTACTGCACTAACATCCAGATTTGTTATCTCGACAATCTGATCCAAAGAATAGCCTTTCTTATGCATATTCAGTACAATCTCTCCAGATTTCATTGTAACGTAGTTCACAGGGGATAGCAAGATGAAGAAAATAAAGGCAACAAAAAACTGACATACGGATCAGGTATCTTTTCTTCCGAAAATATGATGATCCATATGTCAGTTTTTGTATTTATTTATGTAGGGTTGTATTATTTCACATAAACCTTCTTAACTGTACTCCAGCCAGAGTAATAATAACGTGTTTTATAATAACCATTTATTCTTACATCCTGTGTTTTATAAGCACGTACACGAACATAATATGTTCCTTTTTTTAATCCATATGCACTTACATTCTCACTCTTACCATGAGAAAATGATTTCTTCCCTTTTTTAAACTTCTTGTCTCTTGCAACCTGGATCTGGTAACCCTGCATATCTGAATTTCTTTTAAATGTAGCTGTAATTGTTTTTCCAGTATTCTTTACTTTTTTAATCTTAACAGTTGGCATTACTTTTGAAGAAGTCTTAAAGGAATAAGTACCTGTACCATCCACTCTCTCAAAGGTAATATAGTATGTTCCTTTTGGCAGGAAATATTTATATTTATGAGTACCGGCTGTAATATTATACTCTCCAATAGTTACATCTCCGGCAGTGTTTTCTATAGTAATCTTCATCTGCTTTATCTTACTCCATAATGTCAGATTCAGATATGAATTCTTTGATACTTTCACTTTATAGATATCAACCTTATCGCCGCAAGCCAATTGAGCCTTGATTTTATTCCCAAACTTATAAGGAGTTGCCATTCCAAGCTCATTGTTCTTTGCCATAGAATGTTCTGACTTTGTTTCTCCTGCTGACTTGAATGATGGTACAAATGAGAACGATGCTCCTGTTCCTGTTCCCCAATGTCCTACTATCTCCAAAGTATAATTTCCAGCTAACAGATCAATCCATACGTTCGTCTTGCCTTCTGAAACTCTGGTAGAACCTACTACCGATCCACTCTCATCCAGGAAATTCATCTCCTCAATCTGTGTCCATGCACATTCACTTACAGAATCCACATTAAATGCAAGCGTTACCCGACCAGACTGTTTCAATGAAAAATTATAACTGTAATATTCCCCTCTGTTTGTGATCACTCCACTATACGCACTGCCCCACATCAGATTTGATTCCTCTGTTGTTCCTGCTGCAGATGCCTTCTGCACTGGCATCACTAACATTACGAATGCTGCTGCCAGCATTACAATTAACCCTTTCCATAAGCTCTTGTTTTTCATCATTCTTCTTCTCCTTTTCATTTTTGTGATATTTTTATATTACAACAAATATTTACAGATGCAAGAGAAATATTTTATTTTCCTGCCTTCTACTATATAAGACAGGGGCAAATGGAAAAAGGTTTTAAAGTTTTCAAATTTTTTTAAGAATTTTTTTCACCTTGACTCATGCTGTCCAGATAAAACGAAAACGCCGTCTGTGATATTCCTACCACAAACGGCGCCCCCACTCTTGTTATTATATATTTTTTATTTTGTTACCTTAACCTTGGAAGATAAGCCTTTACTCTTAAACAACTTCTGATAAGAAGAAACCTTCTTCTTCGGTACTTTAATTGTAGTAACCTTTGTGATGCCCTTAAATGCATTCTTGGAAAGCTTCTTGGATGTGATCTTTGAAGCTTTGATCGTAATTGTCTTCAGCTTCTTGCATCCGCTAAATGCCTGATCACCAATCTTCGTTGTCTTCGCCGGAAGCGTAATACCGGTAAGAACTTTACAGCCCTTAAATGCATATGCTCCGATCTCCGTTACGTTCTGTCCCATAGTAACGGTTTTAAGTTTTATTGCTCCATTGAAAGCATTCTTGGAAATCTTACTAACATTGCTTCCGATTGTAACCTTTGTTACCTTCTTATTATTCTTGAAAGCACCCTCTGCGATCTGTGTTACTTTGTATTTCTTACCTCTGATCTTCACGGTTGCCGGAATGCTGACAGTCTTAGCCTTTTTATTTACAGGTGCTTTATATGCAACTGTTTTCTTGGATGTGCTTATAACCTGAACCTTTGCAGCTTTACTATCATCAGAAACCACATCCCCCTTCTTGATCGGTTTTACTGTCGGCTTTTCTGGCGTCGGATTCACCGGCGTTGGATTTACTGGTGTTGGGTTCACTGGTTCCTCAAGTTTTGCAATCGACTCTGTCTTTGTCTTTTTGCAGACGCTGCAAGTATATGTCTTTACACCCTCTGTCTTTGTAGTCGGCTGTGTCGTAACCTGTCCTTCATCCCATCTATGTCCGGTTGCCTTCAGTTCTTCTGTATCCACAATCTCATTACACTCGGTACATCTATATGTGATAGAACCATTTTTCTCACAGGTTGGCTCAACTCTTGTTCCATTATCTTTGATATGTTTCGTATGTGGTGCCTTAACCTTGATTATTACCACATATTCATCAGATGTATATGCTCTTTCTTCTGTATAGGATGTTACTGTAATTGTAGTCTCACCGCATCCCGTTATAGTAACTTTACCGGTCTCATCTACAGCAGCAACCTCCGGATCAGCCGAAACATACCGTAATGCAGAGAGCTTGGATTCAAGCGCTGCATCCTTCAAAGCCACATCCAGTGTAAATGCGCTATCGCCAAATACCTTCTCATAAGTCTCCGTACCGGTTAATTCAAGTCTGGTAGTCGGAAGAACCGTTACCGCAATCCTCTTTGTTGTAGCGCCCTTACCTGTACTTGCAGTGATAATGGTCGATCCCTTGCCTAACGCAGAAATGGTAATTCCATCACAAGCAGCTACCTCTTCGCCGCCTTCTGCAACCTTATAGTCAATAACATCTGTTGATCCATCATTAAGTTTGGCATCGATCCAGATCTTCTCGCCCTTATAAAGCGTCACCTTATATTCACCGGCTGATGCATCCCACGCAAAATCATCAGAATCGGAAGTGATCGTAATATTGGTTCCCTTTACATACTTTGTTAATGTAACATTTACGGAATGTGATAATTCAGAATCTGCATAATAGTTTACTGCACTATCCTTAATTGTTACATTAACAGCGATTTCTGCTGTTCCTGCCTTTGAATAGGATGTATCATAAGCAGTCGTGATAACTCCGTTTGATACATTTGCCACGATATTTGACTGATCGGATATCTTCTTATAAGATACAGTATATTCATCTGCTGCAAGGCCCTTGATCTCGCCAAATTCTATCTGAAGCTCATGCTTTACATCATTCTGAACTGTAAATTCATTTGATCTTACAAGTGCATCGATATCCGTAAGCTTCGCTTTTGCAATTGTAAATGTTGCTTCCTTACTGTTTGTAGTATGAATACCATCACCCTTGATCGTAAGTCTACCGGTACCGGCATTCACATTCTCGCCATACTCTACCGTATACTGATCGTCCGGAACAACTGCGCCATCGATTGTAACTTCGATATTTTCCTTATCCGGTGTCTGCTGTGTTCCATCATAGGTATATTCGCCATTTACTGCTACTGCTGCCTCTGTAAGATCATAGTATAAGGTTGGCTGTGTGATCACTATTGTATACTGGATCACTACTGTTTTTGCTTTATCTACATATATATCTGCTACATATGTTGCCTCAACCGCATTCTGTCCGACTACCTCACTTGATACAAAATCGATCTGACCAACTGTATTGGTAAATCCCTGTACCTGAAGATCGATCTTATCCTTCAGAGCTGAGATATCACCGACATTCTTATCTAATGCAAACTTAACAACATGCTCCGCATTATCTACATCCGTAGCAACAAATGATTCGCCGCCCGCAGTAAGTGTGGTCTTTCCCTGATTTAAGCCTGCAAATTCAAATACAGTTATTTCATAAGATGCTGTAATATCATCACTGTATCTGTCATCTGCAACATACTGAAGTGTTACCGTCTGTGCAGAAACGCTGTTCATATCATAGCCTGTAACCTTCAGCTCCTTATCAATATCAACCGGTGCAGTCTTCTTATTCTTATAAGTCTTTACTACCTTCAGACCATCCAGATCAAGCTTTGCCCCTTTGGCATATGCTGTCTTATTTGGGAATCGTTCGATGCTGATCGATTCTACGGTTGATTTTGCTTTAACTGCAAATTTTATCGTCTTACCACGATATTCAGATACCGATAATACTACATTGTACTCTCCTGTTTCCTGATTCTTTGTAACATAACTGCTGTCATTTATAATGGACTTGCCATCCAACAGGATATCTGTGATCTGGAACCCGTCATGTGCAACAATGTTATTAATTGCGTATGTACCGGTGGCCGTATCCTCCAGACTGGACTCATCAATGATCAACTGGTTCTCTGCAAGATTTCCCTTTGCATTGTAGGTTACACCATCATCAATATCCAGATCAAGGTATACTGCAATCTCCCCTTCCTCCGGAGTCTGATTCTTTCCCTTTGTGATAACACCATTTCCGGTATATTTACCATTCATAAAGAACTTACCGTAAATATTAGCATTTTCTTCCAGATTAAGAGAACCGTTCAATACAATGATACCATATTCGGAATCCATCGCCATTGTTCCCTTAACTGTTAAAGTACCATTGATGATCAACTGTGCATCACTGTCAGCTGCCCAGACAAGCGCACCCGGAAGTACATCATCATGCTGTGGATCAACTACAAGTTCAACGTCCTTCGGAATGATCAGCTTGGATGATGACGGTAATTCTAATGTTGTTCCTGCTTTAATATGTGTACTCTTGCGAATGGTTGCTGTTCCATAAACCTCATATGTCTTTCCTACGAACAGAACAGAGTTAGAAACAGTTCCCAGAACAGGAACATCCTCTGCCTTTTCTCCACAAATATTATCACCGATAATTGTAATATCAGAAGCAGATGAGCCATTCAGTGCTCCTACTGCAATACCATTTACAGCACTGAGGTTGACTGTTGCATCTGTTAAGACATTTACGTTCTTAACATCTCCCGCATAAGCACCGATTGCCGGACCATTTGCAGCAATAACTATAAGCTTTCCTTTTGTCTCACCGACCTCGCCGATAATATTAATATCCCTTGTCTCTGAATTCAGACCGGCTCCGATACCGGCTCCATTTCCTCTTGCTCTGATACTAATAAAACCTGTATTTGAAATATTAATATTTGTTGCCTCTGATACAGTATCTGTTGCTCCGGAACCAATACCGGCTCCGTTTTCTGTACCATCGACAGTCAGATTTCCTGCATACTCTAAATAAATATTGATATTATCAACGGATGCATTCTTACCGGAACCGATACCGGCTCCGTCTGTTCCTGCTGTTACCATTACAGCTACATTTCCTGAAATGTAAATATCGGAGGCTGCACCTGCCAGACCGGAACCGATACCGGCTCCATTTGCTCCACCAACTGCTGTTACAGTTCCACCTGATATCATAATATACGATACCTTTGCATTTGCTCCCGAGCCAACACCAGCTGCATCTGTGCCGCCTGTTGCTTTTTTTACAACACCGCCTGTTACCTTAATCTCTGTTGCTTCTACATCAGATCCGGAACCGATACCTGCTCCGCCGTCTCCACCGGTCGCTATTACAGTTCCTCCTGAAATGGTAATACCGGAAGCAAGCTTTGCTTCATCATTTATGTAAGCACCGGAACCAATACCGGCTCCGCCAATATTTTTAGAACCGATCGTTCCACTTCCCGCTGTTGCATTTACGATTCCGCCTGCAATCTCGATATTGGCAGCATCAGCATTTGCACCGGAACCGATACCGGCTGCTCCGTTTGCACCAATTGCTGTTACGTCTGCATTTTCTGAGATCCGGATGCCATCAACCGGCATATTGTACTGAGAACCGATACCGGCTGCTCCATATGCTGCATAGCTTTCATTTGATGGCTGTGATCCCCTTGCTTTTATAATTACATTTCCATTTATCTCGATATTTGAAACAACCTTTAAGGTTTTATCTGTACCACCACCGATACCGGCTGCTCCATATGTCGCATTGTTACCGGCAGTTGCATTTATAGTACCTTTCGTCGTAGAAGTCAGTACCAGCTTACCGCTTCCATTCTTCTGGATCGCTGCATAAGCTCCCGATGATGTCAGATTGTTTGTTCCGTAAGCAGTGATCGTCACGGTCTTACCCTCTGCCGGATTTACTGTGATCGCTGCCCCCTGAGTATTCCGTGTGATTGTCAGACTACGGATCGCAAGATTCACATCAATATCCCCTGCTGCCTTGATCTGACCCTTCATAACCTTACCGGATTTTGTTCCGAACAGGATCATCTGCTTATCAGATTTGATCGTAAGTCCATCCGTCTCTGAATAAGAATAGTCATCTTTTGTTGCTGTTTCCGCTGTGCTCTTTACTCCAAGCCAGAGTCCATCCTCCAGCTTCGTGTATTTGTCATAGCCATATGGATCAGTGATCGTATTTGTAAATGTACCATACGCTGTCTCCATACCGGATTTTGACACCGCATATTTTGTAGTATTACTTCCTACCTGATACATACCGGTATTATCATATGAGATCGATACACCGGATGTCTTTGACTCTACATATCCTCTATGATATTCACCATCAAAAGTAATCCTTATATCATTCGGAGTCACATAAGGTGCTCTCTTACAATAAAGATAAATATATGCACCTCCGGCATTTTTATTGAGATCTCCATCAATCTTGTTCCAGTTACTGTCAACATTCTCGACCCTCTCTGCATTCTGGCTTTTAAGACTGCTTCCTGAATTTCCTCCGGCATACTGCAGCTTTTTATCAGTGTCATTCCAGATACCAAGTGATGAGATTGGATCTCCAGCATTCCTGTCCTTTGTTGCATAGATGTAGATATAACCGGATTTTGAACCTACACCATCATTCAGGTCACCCGTCTTTCTCTCAACGCTATATCCGTCAAGACTGCTTGAAGTACCTGAATTATTCTGCCATACAGACCATATCCTTGTATATGCCTGTGCCGGATCTGTGGTCGTCTTTACCCAGATGTATTCATCTGAACCTTTACCACATCCTCTGTTTACATTTCCCGCATTTCCATCAGTAGATAGTCTTGTATATCCTGCATAATTGGCACTAAATCCACCGGATTTAATATCACAGATATACAACGTCTGACGTGTCGCCGCTTCCGACTTTATATTCGGAAAAAAGTTACCGATACCTGCAACTGTTGCAAACACCATAACTGCAGCCACTACCACTGACATGAAACGCTTCACAAATTTAATTTTCTGTTTCAATCTTATTTCCTCCTTTTTATTTTCTATATAAAAGAGCCAAATGCTCTTATATATTAAAGCGTCTGTTTTATAACAGACCAATCTCCCGACCGCGTTCGACTGCCTCCTGACGCGTCGGAACCTGCAGCTTACGAAAGATATTACAGCTATGGAACTTCACAGTTCCCGTCTTTTTGCCCAGTTGTCGTGCAATATCATCATTACTTAAGCCCTGTGCCATCAAACGAAAGACTTTTTCTTCCATCTGAGTCAGAGGTTCATAATATTCATATGGAGATTTTAAATAATCAGGGAAATAAGTACCGACCGAATATGCAAGTTCCTTAATCTCACTTATGAAGGAATCTTCTTCATATTCTTTCTGATAAATTGCCAGCATTTGTACCATACAATTGCCTGTGTCCGCAAGCAGTCTGATATAACCACACCTTTTTGCAAGCGCAATGGCCTTGGAAAGCTCCTCACACATGCCTTCCATATTCTTCATCTTATAATATATGATAGCTGACAACATATAGCATTCACACAAATCCATATAACGTCTGCCCGGAATCAACAATGCAATAAGCTGGTGTGTCAATACATAGGCAGCCATATATTTGCCTGTCTGTATATAACATCGCACCTTAACCATCCATGCATACATATCCATCATGAAGATGCCCTTATTCTCATCCGGTGCTATATCATCTAACCAACGCTCTACATCCTGTAGTCGCCCATCATAACAGGCACCAAGACATTCGATCGCATTCAGACTTGAAGTTAATTCATCCCATCCCGTAATCTGTATCCGTTTCCGAATCTTTTCCACCAAAGGACGTGCAGCTTTTGTCTGTCCATTTACCAAAAGGATCTTCATCTGAAGTGCAAGTGCCACAAACAGACAACGCATATCCTTCTCCTGCTCGATCAACGGAATCGTTCCGGTCACAAGAATCAGTGCCTCAAAACAATTATTGTTCTGATAATACCACTCTGCCTGCATGATCTCATACACTTTCTGTCCAACACTTCCACCATATAATCGGCATGCGGCTTCGGTTATCCTGTCCTTGCTTTTTTTCAGATATTTTCCATATCTTGTAAAGTCACGAAAACCATTCAGTATACTTGGTCTGCATGCTGAAAGCGTAAGACCCATCACGGGCACCAGTTCTTCTTCAATTAGAAAGCTTACGATCCGAAAAAACATTGCATCACTTATATATGGCATGACAAGTTCTGTTTTGATACGACAAATGTCCATCATATCATATGTATCCATTTTCACCAGCCGCGGTGTCTTCCCCATAAACTGTACATATGCTTTTGCCTGACTCAAGTCCCCATCCATAGCAGATAGCAATGCAAGATGAGTAAACAGAACCGGATGTGCTGACAGCTCTTCTTTTTTCAGCCCGTAGAAATATGCCCGGCACCCCCAAAGTACCGGCATGGAAAATGGTTTCTTCACAAACTCATCAAAAATAATCTCTAGCAGATGGCCTTCTTTTTTTGCTGTCGCTAAAATCAGCAACACTTCTTCTTCCGATCGTGGATAAATTATCTCGTTATTCATTTGTTTCATACATACCCCCATAACCCTGACGCTTATAGATTATATTATTTATTCCTGTTTTTGTATAGCAAACCTTTCAGACACAAAAACCAAACTTTTACCCAAACCCATGTGGTTTTGATGCCCGGTAATATAATATAAATATTTACATATCTTTATTATACAATAAACGGATCCATCTTATGATGAATCCGCTTATGTATTGTTACACTCTTCTGTTCCCAATTAATAAGGTTTAAGAAATTTAAAAACCTATAAACTTGAAAACTATTTTAGTAATCCTCTTTCCTTTAATTCATTAAGAGACCGCTCATATCCATCCAGATTCATATCCTGTCCGCATACCCAATCAGCAAATTTCTCAATTCCTTCAGAAAAATCAACTTTAGCTCTAAACCCTAAAAGTTTTTCTGTTTTTGTCATATCTGCATAATTATTACGGATATCGCCGACACGAAACATGCCTGATACATGTACCGAAACGGTCTTTTTATAACACCGCATTAATTCATTTACAACCGTCTCAACTGTTACCATCTTGCCTGTTCCTACATTGAAACTTTCGTGCATATAGCGATCCGATTCAATTCCCGCGATAAGGGCTGCAACTATATCATCAATATAGACAAAATCCCGTGATTCCTGACCATCTTCAAAAATATTGATATCCTTTCCCTGTCGAATTCTTGTTGAAAAGATAGATAAAATACCCGTATATGGATTTGATAAAGATTGTCCCGGACCATATACATTCTGAAAACGATATGCCAACGCAGGTATACCCAGATTTTTACACAATGTAAGAACCAATTCTTCCTGAACCTGCTTTGTAATACCATATACACTTACAGGATGTAAAAGAGCATCTTCTTTTGTAGCCACAACAGAAACGCTTTCTCCACATATCGGGCACTTCATTCCAAAATCTTTTGCTTCCAGATCTTCCTCTGTTCTAAATTCCGGATATACAATTCCATGTTTTAGGCAATTATAGGCTCCCTCTCCATAAATGGCTCTGGAAGATGCAACCAACACTTTTTTAATTGAATGCTTTTCATTTGTTAATATATCAATTAACTTGGCAGTTCCACCTATATTCGTATCAGTATAATGATATACTTCATACATAGACTGCCCAGTACCCGTTTCAGCTGCCAGATGAACAACAACATCCATTCCTGATAATGCTTTTCTCCAATCCTCTGTATTTCTTACATCCCCGAGGATGAATTCAACTCTTTCATCTAATTCAGCTGGTATCTTCGCATTTTTTCCATGTACCTGTTCTGATAAGTTATCAAGAACTCTGACTGTATATCCTCTCTTTATCAACTCATTTGCAAGGTGTGAGCCAATAAATCCCGCACCACCTGTTATCAATATCTTTTTCATTTTTATTTTCCTTCTACTATTGTTTTTGTTTTCTGCTAATTAACTTACCAACGCCTTTATTGATGTAATGATCTACATCAAACAGTATCTTGGATAAAATTGCAATTACGACACAGAATCCAAGGAAAATCAAATAACTTTCAACATGTGTAATTGCATATAAATTAAATGTCATCATAACATAATAAATTACAATATGATGTACTAAGAAAATCGCATATGAATATTTGCTAACCCACTGACATATCTCCTGTATTCTCTGGCTTCTTACCCATTGTGAAATATACACTAATACAAGAAATGCAGCGATTCCTACATATGTAGTCTGCAAATCAGTTGGCAGATCCGGTTTAAAAAACTGATTAAATAATAATACTCCTAAGCCGACAATTGCCACAGGCAATTTTACTTTCTTTATATATTTTATAAAATACATCCCAAATAATAACTCCGGTAATCGCACAAGCAGGTTTTTAGAAGATGCAAATTGAATCGGATACCATTTTAGTAATATAACATATACTGCTAACGAAATTACGGCCAAAACCACCGGACATTTATTGATCATCCATCTGAGTAATGGGAAAACAAAATAAAATATGACTATAAATCCCAAAAACCATTCTCCAACCAGATAAAATGTTGGCATAACATCTGCAAGATAACCATCCATTCCGATTACAGAAAGAAGTAATTTTCCCTTTGGAATAGTTGTATATTTCCATGCCCCTTTCCATACATATATAACAAGGAATGCAATAATATATGCAATCCAAAACATTGGGTACAATGTTTTAAATCGTTTCAAATAAAATTTTTTCAGATTACATGCCTGACCATAAACATACATTAATGCTGCACCTGAAATAATTAAAAATAACGATACTCCAAATCCACCAATATATATATTGAAAATAAACGCATGTATCACATAACAATTATTTATCTGCGGATTGGCATATAAAAATATAGCATTATAATGTGTAATTACAATTGAGATAGCTGCCAGAGCCCTCACAAAATCCAAATAAAATAATCTCTCTTTTCCCATTTCCGCATTACTCCCTTAATCCGGATCCTTTAATCCGTGAGGTCCAAAAATTGCTCGTTTTATCTTAATTAAAAATTTATATAACCATTTTGGTAATATCTTTCGCATTTTCGAATCAAATTTCATGCAACTTGGTCCATCCAATGCAATAACCTGTTTTGCTCCCTGCTTCAAACGCTGAAGAACCATGTTAAACAATCCGTATTCCATATATCCCTTGTCAATCATAACACGATTTAATTCCCGGACATAATATCTCAGGTTTGTTACCTCTATGGCTGCATACTGATCAGACATTAACAATCCAGGATAATATCCTGCCTGTTGAACACAGATTGGATATAGCCGTTCAATCGCATGTAATATGGTTCCATCAAAATTATTAGGTTCCTCCGGAAACTCTTCATACTGCCAGTCATGATCAAATAAAACCTTTAATGCCGTTGGTCTGAACCAGAAAAAAGTACCATAAGGTGCAAGTGCTTCCTTATCCTCTGACATTGGGATTGTAATGCCAAGCTTATCAGCTACTTCTCTTGACTTTTCAAAATTGCATCCCCATTCATTTCCTAATGTCTGATAAAACGGACCATGATTTGGTTCTGGTGGAGATAAAATTCCCAAACGCTCATTATCCTCAAAAGTCTGCAATACATTGCATACAAACTCTTTATTATATAATGTATTATTCCAACATTTGTAACCAAAAGAATCACCTACAGAGCCTGGTTTCGCCTGAGCAGTCTTCTTATCATGTACAAAACACGCATAATCATAATTCTGAATAACGTCTTTCACGCCGACCAATATACTACTGACATCTCTTCCTCTGTTTACAATTACACGGACCTCCAAATGATTACATGGAAGATTTTTAAATACTTTCAGTATTGCTTCTTTCTTTTCCACCGTGTCCGTTGTAATATATACATCTGTTTCCTTTGGAACATTGGCCGCCCACTGGAAAGAGTCTTCCACAAGGTCCGGGAAATATAAGTGCATGACTAATGCAAGCTTTCTCTTCTTTAAAATCTCATCCATTTTATTCTGATCATAAGAAGATGAAGAAAGAATATAGTTTAAATGAAGATTTTTTACAAAATCTGCCTGATGACAGGTTCTTAAAATATTATCCCATATCAGATTTACATCATATAAACCTGTTGATTTCAAATAATCATATAATTCTTTTCCGGGTTGTCCCAGAGTGTTGAAAATTTCGTACTCATATGGCTGAAAAAACATTCTCCGTTTAAAAATAGGACATCTTTTATCACGAATTAATTCCTTCGCATAATTCATTAATGGATAATCTGTTTTATTTGAAATGTCATCTGTTTTAACATAAACATCCCATTTATAACCAAGATCTGCAAAATGCTTTGTGAAAATGGATTCGAAATTACCAATTGAATCCTCGTATCCTTTAATCATTGGCATTTCATCCCAGAAGCTCTGAAAATCTTCAGATTTTACAAGAGACTGTCTGAATACCATAAAATGCGACTGGATATGCTCCGGTAAATATCCATATCGATTATTATGAAATGGATCATATTCATTCTTATAATGTTTGGTCATTCCCCAGAAATCCAAATTCTCTTTTGACATAGCTTCAAAAGTCTCTTTCAATGTATAAACCGGACCCATGATCGTACAATTGACAAAACAGATCTCATCATACTGAACTAATTTTTCCCATCCTAACGATTCCATCGCTGTCTTATATGCCCAAACATCCAGCCCCTTATTCTCACGGACAATAACAGATTTCGTATACTGTTCAAAAAACTTATGCCCTTCTTCATTGAGCTGTCCATTACAGACAACGATCATATCTGTGACCTGTTTCACATAGTCCTTAAAAAAATATTTTACATAAGAATCTACTATTCCTTCTTTTTCATAGAAAAAATATATTCCTAATCTTTTTACCTGCTCATTGTTTATCTTCATTATTTTCCTCTCACTTTATCAATTTTCTGAAGCATTCTTCTTGTTTTAGAGTTCTCGATATCATTACGATATTCTACTAATGCATTTCTTTCATTTGTTAAATAGCCATTTATTTCATATAATTGTTTCTGTTCTTCCTTTAGCTTTTTATTTTCTTCTCTGACCTCTTTAAGACGCTGCTCCTGAAGTGCAATAACAGCTTTTTTATTTATAAGATCATTCTGGTAATCCTGCAACGATAATCGCATATCTGCAAGTTGTCTCTCTTTATACTGAATATTACCAATAATAGAATCCATACCATGTCCCAAATAACCATAGGATATTTCATCAAAACATATTTTTATTGAAGCTACCTCATTCAATGTTCCGTTCAAGTATATTGCTGAATCCGAACCATGTAATATTGAATATTTATCATCCTTATACATAAAATTATCTATAATACTTATACCATCAATTTCACATCTTAATCCATCGAATATTACATATATATCTTCATTAAAAATAAGCTTGATATTCTTTACTTTTCGAGGTACCGGTATGCATATTTGCCCTTTTCCATTATCCAAATACTCTACTGCTACTTTCTTCTGATAAACTGAAGCAAATCCCTGACCATAATCATATGCTGCAATACAAGTAAGTTCGTTCTGTAAGCACTCCAGTTTCTTACACATCTGAGGGAAACTCATAGAAGTATTCTGTACAGCCGCATTAATTTCATCATTCATCACATCATTACTATCAATCTGTATACCCGCCAACTGTTTATTATACGATCTTGCTGTATAGTATCCCATTGACTGTGCACACAGGCTCAGAACAGAAGTAAAAACAAAACATGGATCTGTCTGTGCCAATAACCACTTTCTGACATCGACATTCTCTGTCAGATTTTGCAGAACCTGACTTCTACACCAGAAACATCCTGTATATTGTCCTATACTTCCCCTGACTTTTGCTATATTCAAATGTATATCACTGTCCTCTAATATCTGTTGGATCTCGCAGGAAATTAATTCACGTTCTTTATACTGTCTTGAATAATATAAACTTTGACTTGAATTCGGAGGATAAACCAAACCAATTCCTGAATTATCATTTAAACAAGACACTATATTCCCTAACGATACGCCTTTTCCTAAAATACTGTTTTCAATGATCCAGCCTGTATGTCCATTATCCAGATTTTCAGCAATATAACTTCGATCTTCATTTACCAGAAAACAGATATATTCATACTCCTTAGCAAATGCTCCAACAGCATAATATACTTCTGCAAAATTACCTGTCGTACATTCAAGAAGATGCATTTCCTCCCAATTTTTTTTCTGATGAAAGCTTTCCTTACTTCCCCAATAATATAGATCTGCATGTGTTTCTAAATCATCTATATCCGGTTGATGCTGCAGGTAAAAATCTTCATCAATAACAACAGCTATCTTTTCTGCGATTCTTTCACATTCTGAATCAGGAATTACATTTAATCCTAATCCGTCAACAATATCCTGCATTGGAGCAGTACGGATAAGGTTCTTTAAAATCAATGTTTCATCATATGGTGTTTCCTGCTTAATAAATTGATAAAATACTCGGGAAATATAACTACTGGAATCTACTATTTTTTCTTTCATTGGATAAAAGAATAATTTTCTTTTGAAAAATGGGCAATGATAATCCATCACCATCTGAATCGGTGCCATAAAAAGAGGATACGGATTAGCTATCACATTTTCCTCAGGGTTACAATATGCTTTCCACTTAAATCCGCAATTTGAAAAATGTTGTGTAAATATTGCCTCATGAAAAGCTACTGCCTCTTCATAACAGGTTATCATAGGTCTGGTCTTCCAATATGTTTCAAATTCTACACTTGCAAGCATATGTTTACGAACCGCAATAAAATGCGACTGTAAATGATCAGGGAGCTTATGATCAGGAAGTATCCCCCATGGATCAAATGGAACACCATGATATAAAGTAAGACCCCAAAAATCTACATTCTTCGCATCCATAGTTTTAAACATTCTGTCCAGATCCTGTTCATACACCGGCCCCATCAATGTATAATTAAACATGATCAATTCATCAATATCTTTTATCTCTTCCCATCCGATGTGTTCCATGGCTTCCTTATATGCCCAAACATCAAATCCTTTATTTTCGCGGACAAACACCCGGATCCTGTCAATGGATTCTAATTTTTTCCGTCCTTCTGATGAAAGTATCCCATTGCAGACCACTGTAATCTTATCAAAATACTGGTTCATACTCTGCAGCATATAAACTATATATTCATCTACACATCCCTGTTCATCATATAATAAAAAAATACCCTGTCTCTTCATATAAATAATCCTATCTGTCCCTTATTTTTATTGTCTGATCTGTAATGATCATCCGGCTAAAACTTCCACTGGTGTTCCATCCGGAACATTCCCCGTTCTTCTACATCAGCATATACGTCAAACTGACAAATACGTTCAAATGAATTAATAAGATGTCCCTCTTCCGTATAGAATGAAAAATCAATCATATAATGTCCTAATAAAAGCTGTACTTTTCTTAACTTTAACTGTATTTTCCCTTCTCCTTCAAGAAGTACTGTTCCCTTTTCAGCATCTGTCCTTCTCTCATAACACATCATATAATCTGATCTGAAAACAGTAAATTGAACAGCCACCTTCCGTGGGGATTTTATTTTATAATATAATGTTATATTTATATCATCATCAATACTAAATGCAACTCTCGGCTCCCCGGCATTATTCTTACATTCCACCTTTGTTATCGATAAATCCAGATTTTTAGCTTCTTCCATCAACTGGCGTTCTTTTTCAGATCGTTCTGCTCTGGCCTGCCCCATAAATTCCATATATAATTTATGAACATACTGTGGGGTTCCATCTGAAACAATCTTTCCTTTATCCAGCCATATACATCTGTCACATAATTCCTCAATCTGTCCCATGGAATGCGAAACAATTACTATCGTAATCCCTTCTTTTTTCAGTTCCTGCATTTTATTCGCACATTTCAACTGAAAATTAGAATCTCCAACCGCAAGTATTTCATCTATTAACAAAATATCTGCATTTACATTAATTGCAACCGAAAATGCAAGCCGCATATACATTCCGGAAGAATATGTCCGGACAGGATTATCAATAAATTCTTCCAATTCTGAAAACTCTATGATCTCATCTAATCGTTCATCAATCTCTTTTTTTGTTAATCCAAAAATAGAAGCATTTGTATATATATTTTCTCTTCCGGTCATATCCGGATGAAATCCTGCTCCCAGCTCTAATAAACTGGATACTCTTCCATCAATACTAATTTCTCCTGAATCAGGATAAATAATACGGGTCAATAATTTCAAAGTCGTGCTCTTTCCACATCCATTATGACCTATAAGACCTACTGCTTCACCCTTTTCTATTGTAAAACTCACATCATCCAATACCTGATGAATTTCATATTTATCTTTCTTTGCAAATATGATTTTATCCTTTAATGTTTTACTTTTATCATAACTAATCTTAAAAGATTTAGATATATGCTGTACTTCAATTGCAACATCCTGGTTCATACTACAGTTCCTCCGCAAAGTGCTTATTTAATTTCCTAAACACAACGAGTCCAATTATCAAAACAATTATACTTTCCAGCAATCCCAATATAATATTTGAAAATTCCGGAACCTGTTTATAATAAAAAATATCTCTGTATGCAACGATCACTCTTGTAATCGGATTTATCATATAAAATGGTCTGTATTTTTCAGGAACCAGTTCAAGCGTATATATAATTGGAGATGCATACATTAAAATCAGCGATAATGCTCCCAGTATCTGCTGCATATCTCGAAAATATACGGTGACGGCACTAAAAAACAAGGTCATTCCCAATGCAAGTATATATTCTATGATCACAACTACAGGGAATAACAATAACGCTTTTCCACAAAAACCATATCCTGACGCTCCAAGAACAACAAATACAATAATGAATGATAGCAGCATATTAATAAACTGTGCCGAAACAAATGCTATCGGCAACACTTCTCTTGGAAAATATATTTTCTTTATCATATCCTGCTGACCGGCAACACACATACATCCCCCTGTTAAACAGGATGAGATCATCAGCCAAGGTACCAATGCAACAAATAAACAAATATGGAAAAATGGAATATTTGTCGGTAAGATTATTTTAAATAAAAATGTATATACGGCCAGCTGAATCAGCGGATCGATAAACGACCATAAAAAACCAAGAACCGACCTTTTATATCTTCCGATCAGATCCCGCTTTGTCAAACTTACGATCATGGTCCGATAATCATATATCTCTTTAAACATATTATGCTCCAACATTCTCCATTATTTTGCTTATAATAGTATTATCTCCATATTCAATCTTTGAATCATATGGACGTTCAGGAAAGACTCCGTACTGCAGGGATATATCTAACCCTTTTTCCTTTATGAACTGTTCAACCCGATCTCCAAGTGATACCGGCTTTCCGGAACATACATTTATAATTCCTGTATACTTATCCTGTGTACTTGCAGCTACTATCTGTTTTGCAAGTTCATCAACCTGAATAAAATCATATTTTGCTTTTCCTGTAGTAAATGGGAATTCCTTTTTACCGGCTTCAGCAGCGGCCAGTAACTTTGCAAATATAGAATTATTCTTTTTGTCATCGCCAAGAATATAATATGCTCTAAGCCAAAATATATTTACATCTTTATCTTTTGTATAAGTAAGAAGTGCCTGTCGCAATGCATTTTTTGCAATTCCATACTGGGACAATGGATTGCATGGAGTATTTTCATCAATTTTTCCCTCGTAAAATCCTATTTCATGCATCGTACCCATCACGCTAATATTCTTGCATCCGGCATCAACTAAATTGCGAAGGAACTTATAATGGGAAGAAAGATTGTCCATATGAGCATTAGAATTGTGTACAAATCCATCCTTCCACGCCAGATGAATTACGCTGTCAGGACAGCCCATCTTCTCATATACATCAGGCTCTCCTGAAAAAATATTCACATCACAAATCTTTGCTCTTTCATCAATTCCCTGATGTACAAAATCAATTGCAACAACCTCATGTCCCTGATCTACCAACGTTTTTACAACAAATCTACCAATATATCCTCCCGCTCCTGTTACCGCTACTTTCATAACCTTTACCACACTACTTTAATAATTAGTGCAACTCCTTTCTTCATCTACATTTATTCTTATACATTTAAGTACATTTTTCTACAATATCAGCCACATTTTATCACAATCACTTTTATAAGGCAATAATCACACCCTGCCTAACAACATCAAAAGGCGAATTGTGATCTCTGAGGATATTGCCGGTCTCCAGCGTTTAGGATAAAATGCCTTTTTTAATGACTGCCTGAGTGAATACTTTTCCTGTGTGAACATTGCCAATGTCCGTATATCTTTATCTGACATCATATTTTTAAAGCAACGTTCAAATTCACATGACCGTTTCTTTATCTCTGAAGTTTCGCATAAATTCTTTTTCAACCATTTTAATCTTGTCTTTATATTAAATGTTGTCACATTATCGCCGTGCACCCGGTGCTCTGCTTCTGTCTTAACATCAGAAAATGACTTTCCAAATGCCTGTGCAATCATTGCTGCCCACCAGTCATGATATCCGATCTGGTCACGATCACCCTGCAGCATCATTTCACGCATTTTTCGGTTAATAACCATTGAGAAACCGGAAAAATGGTTTTCGGTAATACTTCTTCGAAAATCATATCCTGCATCAGGAAAATAAAAATGCCCTACCTTTTTTCCCTTTTCTACAAGATCATATGCACTATGATACAAAAGTGGGATCGAATCATATGAATTCTGCTTTTGAAACCACTGTTCTGCTATTTCCAGTTTTGATTCTGACCAAATATCATCCTGATCTGAAAAAGCATATAGATCCGCATCATCAACAGCAGCAAGCAACTCCATAAAACTTTTTAAAAATCCAATATTTTTCTCCTTTAATAATTTAAAATCATACTTTTTTTGAAGTCCACAAAGTAACTCTACAAATTCTTTCTCTGAGCCATCATCTCTGATATAAAGTGTAAAATCCACATTTTTCTGTTTGCAGATACTGTCAATCTGTTCTTCTATATATTCATATCCATTATATGACGATAATAAAACGGCTATTTTGTTCATCTGTTGCTCCATCATATTTATATTTTTCCAATCAACATTAAGGCTCTCAGTATAAACTCCACACTTAGACTCATATTCCACCTTTTCGGATAAAAAGTCTTTTTTACAGCGGTTTTTAAGCTATATTTTTCATTAATAAATAATGTGCATATTTCTTTTTGACCATCATCCATTTCAGACAAAAAAAGTCGATCAAATTCTCTTGCGTTTCTTGTATAAAAATTATCTCCTCGAAGCAACCGAATCCCATCGGGAATTTTTTTAAAAAAATATAATGGAGACGCATTATTTTCATGCTGCCTGTGAACAGCTTCTATTTCTTCCGAAAATACATACTTTCCAAAAGCAGATACTATGATCGCCGCAAACCAATCATGATATTTTATCTGATCAAAATCTGCACGTATAAGTCGATCATATAATTCCCGGTTAATCACCATGGCAAATCCAAAAAAAATATTAGATGTAAAAGCTTTCTGAAAATTATAATTATAGTTTTCATATTTATAGGGAACTATTTCTGACAGATCACTATTTCCAATTGCAATTTTGCTCTGATATAACAAAGGAATATCGTTTTTCTGTGTTTGCATCCATTTCACTGCATTTGACAACTTATTCGGATACCAGACATCATCCTGATCACAAAATGCCCAATACTCCCCTGAATCTGCCATCTGCATTAATAAATGAAAGCTTTTCGAAAAGCCGATATTCTCTCCTGTTGCAACTGTATATTTATCACTAAGTTCATTTTCCCGAATATATCGATTCACTAATTCAACTGTATGATCCGTCGATCCATCATCACGAACGTAAACATGAACATTCGAATATGTCTGACAATCTATACTTTTTAACTGTTCCTCTATATATTTTTCTCCATTATATGTCGATACCAAGACATTAATCTGTTCCATTTTTGTCCCCAATAGTTTCTTTCTTTTCATCCGCTGCCTGCTTCTCATTAATTGCGATCTGCTGCGTCAGATCCTTGAATTTATTCTCCAGACTGGATAGTTCTATCGTCATCATAAATGTTTTGATCAACAGTATTGCTATAATAAAGAGGTACACCACATTTGCCGGCGACATCATGCCCATCTTTCCGGTGATCCAGTATACAATCTGTGGAAATACAGACATAATGATCATCAGAACTGCCATAATGATCCAAAACAATGCATATTCAATCTGCATCTTGGAATTACGGATTCTCCATATTACATAAAACGAACTGATCACCGACATTGCAATCAGTAATACCCTTAACATTATAGACATAGCTGCTTATACCCCTCTTTTCATAATGATATGCTTACTGTCTCTTTTACGAAAGCTCTGGATCAGCAGGATTGATATCAGCATACGGAACATATACATTGCTGATCTGGAAAAATTCAGATAACTTTTTCCGGCAGTTCTTTCATCCATTTCCACCTGCACCTCTGCGATGCTCGCTCCCTGTTTTAACAGATAAGAGATCGTATCCGGTTCCGGTCCATAATTCATGTTGACTGCAAATTCCTTTACCATTGCTTTATTAAACATACGCATCCCGGAGGTTGGATCTGATATCCGTTTTCCGGTGGTCAGGCGAATCGCTGATGTAAGCAGTCGTGAACCGAGCATTCTCATGCTTTTTTCCTTCTTTTTCGTCACAAAACGCGAACCGATTACAATATCATATCCCTGTTCCATTTTCTCAAGCATAGCCTTAATATATTCAGGCTTGTGCTGTCCATCCGCATCAAACTGCAATACACAGTCATAATTTTTATAATATGCATATTTCAGTCCCGTCTGGAAAGCTCCGGCAAGTCCCAGATTTACCGGAAGATCTATGATCTCAAATCCATGCTTGTGGCATCTTCTGGAAGTATGATCCGTTGATCCGTCATTTACCACGATATAATCATACTCCGGATATTTCTCTTTGATTGTATTTACCACACCCACGATATTATCTTCTTCATTATATGCAGGTATAACCATCAGTAACTTCATATACAGATCTCCATTCTTCTGTGAAACAGTCTTACAGACTATATTTCATTTCCCTTCTCGCTTGTACCATAAGCCCCTGCCAGGATCCGTGCGACCCACTTCGGCCAGAACTTGCAAAACACCTCGAAATCCTCCTGTCCTCTTTCGTGATCCCGGATCGTTGCACTCGTCTCACTGTCCTCATGAATACGATGTGCCATCAAACATTCGGGAATATATACGAATTCTCCTTCTTTTTCACTCAGCCATTCCCAGGTCTGCCAGTCCAGATTGCTTCGGAAATGTTTCAGAAATAAATCTACTCTTTTTTCCTGTCTCAGATATTCACATATAACTGTTTTATGATATGTTACAGCCGGACAACAGATTGCATTTCCAAATCTGAGCACAGCCCGTTTCCTCCATCTGCGCCCCTGCTTCTTTTCATTTTTTAACGGACCAAGCAGAATCCTTTTTATCTTCAGATTCTTACGATCCGAATACTTTCTGTCATCTATCAGCTCTCTGTAATCAGAAAATAATAAGAGCGTTTTTCTTGCTTCTGTATCTTTCTGATCCGCTATCTTCAATATCTCCTCTGTATACGCAGCCTCATAGATATCATCCTGATGTGCGATCGTTACATATTCTGTATCTGCCACAGATAGAGCAAAATTCCAATCATCCGCGATATTAGATCTTCCATCACGGATATAATAGGCTATATCATATTTTTCACATATATTTTTTAAATAATCACTTGGCGTTGATGTTGCCAGACAAATGGCACTTGCAACCGTCTGCTTCTTCAAAGACCGGATGCACGCTTCCAGATATGGACTTTCCTTATATGCACATATAACAAATGTATGCTTCTTTTCAGCCATTTTTCTTCTCCATTTATCTCGCCATTTTTATATCCGGGCAGTTTCTCCAGCCTACATTGCTCCGACGACAACCTGCAATACGATCAATATCTCAGTCGCTATTACAGTCATCCAGACTTTTCTGCATTTGTCCTCACTCACGTGAACAATCGATGTCGTGGTTGCCAAATAAAGTAACGGTGCAATACACAGAAAATACCTTCCCTGTACGCCACTGATCTTACTTGATGATATCGATGTAAATGCAACCAACATCGACAGCAGAATCAATACAAGCGATATCAGGAATACCGCAAACATATATATGCGTTTCTTTTTATTTCCGCAATACTTATCACCCTCAACATTTGCAAACAATACCAGACTGAATACCAACACCAACAGCAATACCCAACTGATCTTTATATCAAGCCATGACAAAAGGCCGCCAAAGAATCCACGCAACAGCGTTTCTCCTCCGTTAATCAATGTATTCCAATACAGATAAACAACATTAAGCGGATGACAGAGCAGATATCCGAGTGAATATAATGTATCCTCTGTTACAGCTGTATCCTGTCCCGCAAACAGCTGTTTTATAACCGGAAAATAATAATATAATGCCCCACAGAAAACAATTATAATTCCGCAAATCACTGCTGTTATAAGCATTCCCTTTTTGTGCTTCGGCATTACTTTCAGAGAATGTTCCTTCCTTTTTGCATGTATCAACAAAAATACCAGCAATAATAACGGAAGATATACACCGCCTTTTACGACAGCGGTCAGGATACCACAGAGCACCAACAGGACTACCTGCCACTTCTTATATGTTTTCTCCAACGAAAGACTCATGCATAAGGCGATAAATACATATATAATTCCATTTATCATTGCGTCATAGGACGCAGATGCCCCCTGTTGAAGCGCGATCGGAAGAAAACCAAGCGCAGCAAGCATATTCTTCCCAACCGGAAGTATCCGTATGGCGAATCCTGTCAATAATACAAATACCAACAGGTTCATAAATCTTCCGATCAATAACATTAGCATGGTTGAAAGTCCAAGCAGTCGTCCGATCGTAATTCCAAATGCCATCGGTATAAAGAAAATACCCGGTACAATATTACTGGAATCTACATACGGAACTGCTATCAGCTCCTGATCGTCCGGTCTTTCAAATGTATGATGTGCCAGCTGGTAATAGGAATTACTCTCTACTCCATTTGCAAGCATATCCTCCATTTTTACATCACAGGTACGCTTATATATCGTTCCCTCAATGCCCGTGTCACCTGCAAACATCATCCTATTCGAATACTTATATGCCGTATCTATATGCCATGGTTCATCCGGTACACCATGTGGCGCGATCACCACATTCATGATCATTCCAAGTAGCAGCGCCATCGGAATATAGAACTTCAATACCGGAAGCTTCTTAACAACGATAAGCATATACATGAGTTCAAAAAATATAAAAAGTGCAAGGCACAATACTGCATACATACTGCGAAGCTTCCAACAGCTTGCATATTTCATTCCCGATATGACATTCGTCTTATTTGCCGGATCTCCTCCAAACATAGCAACAAGTCCCGGCTTTTGATCTGCATTCACATAGAATACAGTATCACCCGGGTTCTGAAGCTCCATCGTAAGCACAAGCCGTTTTCCCTCAGACTCTTTAAATACCGGATCATCCCATATTCCTACGCGGATCCTTTTTTTCTTATTTTTCTTTGCAGCCCCTTTTGCCGGCCGGTCTTTCTCATAATAAATCTTTCCCGTATCTGCATCAGAGACTGTGATATGAAGCATTGCATCCGGATTTGATATCACACCAACCGTTTCAACATATAATACCTGAAGATCAGGCACTGTACATTCAAAGGCTTCTACAATAACAGGATTATTTGCGGACATTTCTACCTGTCCGTTATCCTTATGTTCTATCTTAAGTGTAGCAAATACCGGCTTTGTAAATTTCTCTGCAAGCTGTGCTTTATACACCAATGCAAAAACAAAGCATAGAGCCAGTCCCAAAATAACTGCCCATAATATCTGTTTTTTATTCCATGTCTGCCCTGTCTGCTTCATAACAACCTCATATTATTTATTACATAATATCTACATCTGCGCTGTAATCAACGCCATCGATCTTAAATCCGAACATCTTATAGAATTCATCCCAATATCCATCGATATCGGCAAGTTCCTTAACGTTCTCGCTGGTTACGGCATCCCAGTTCTTAGCAACTGCTTCCTGAATATCATCTGCCATTTCCCAGTCGTCCATACGGACAAATCCGTTTTCGTCTGTCTCAACTTCACCGGCCATCTTATCAAGGAAAAGTCTTGCCATCTGCTCGATACAGCCCTCATGAACACCCTTTGCTTTCATCTGCTTATAGAGCAGAGTAATGTAAAGCGGAACAACAGGAATTGCTGCACTGGACTGTGTAACAAGTGCCTTGTTGATTGCTATATATGATGATACATTTGCGAACTTCTCATTAATAATGTCGCTCGACTTATACAGATCCTTCTTTGCCATACCGATCGAACCCTCGGCATAGATCGGGAATGTGATCTTTGGTCCGATATATGAATATGCAACTGTTGTTACATGATCTGCCAGAACGCCTGCATCTGATAATGCCTGCATCCAGTCGATCCAGTCCTCGCCGCCCATAACTTTGATAGTGTTCTCGATCTCTTCCTCTGTTGCAGCAGGAATATGTGCCATTGTAACTGTATTGTCTTTTAGAACCAGAGTCTTATTTGTATATTCTTCTCCGACTGTCTTAAGAACAGAAGTATACTTGTGTCCATCCGGTGTTACACGTCTCGGTGCTGCAAGGCTGTAAATAACCATATCAACTTTTCCCATATCCGCTTTGATTGTGTCGATCACCTGCTGTTTGATCTCCAATGAGAATGCATCTCCGTTGATGGATTTAGCATATAAGCCATCTTTCTTTGCTTCTTCTTCAAATGCTCTTGTGTTATAGAAGCCTGCGGTTGCGGTTCTTCTTCCGTTTGACTCTTTCTCGAACATTACACCAAGTGTATCTGCGCCATAACCAAATGCAACCGCGATCCTGGAAGCAAGTCCATATCCGGTAGATGCTCCGATCACCAGTACCTTCTTCGGTCCGTCAACCTTTGGCTGTGCCTTTACATATTTGATCTGATTCTTAATATTCTCTGCGCATCCAACCGGGTGAGCGGTGGTACAGATATAATCTTTTACTCTTGGTTCTACTACCATTTTAATTTTCTCCTCTAACATCCGATCTGTCCGGACTTTCTTTCTCAATTTATATTTATACATTTTGTATCAATATCTGGTCATATGCGGCTTACATCTGCGGGCGCTCTTTGTTTGCAAACTTCGTGTAATCCTGCATCCATACAAGATCAACCGATCCGGTTGCGCCCTTTCTCTGTTTTGCTATAATAATCTCTGCAATACCCTTCTTCTCGGTATCCGGATTGTAATAATCATCACGATAAATGAACATTACAACGTCCGAATCCTGCTCGATCGCACCGGACTCTCGCAGATCGGCAAGTACCGGCTTGTGATCCGGTCTGGAGTCAACCGCACGGTTCAACTGCGACAACGCAATAACAGGAACATTAAGCTCTCTTGCAAGCACCTTTAACGCTCGCGATGTATCTGAAATGAACTGTTGTCTGGATTCTACATGCTTATTCGTACTCATCAGCTGTAAGTAGTCGATGATGATAAGTCCCAGATCATTGTTCTGTTTTAATTTTCTACACTTCGAACGAAGATCGGCTACAGTGATCGCCGAATTATCATCTACGAAGATCGGCGCATCCGCGATTACCTCCGTACTCTCCATGATCTTATCCCATTCATCGTCCACCAGCTGTCCGGTCTGGATCTTCTGAGAATTTACCAGAGAATCAAGGGCGATCATACGTGTTACCAGCTGCTCCTTTGACATTTCCAGACTGAAAATAGCAACAGGGATCCTCTTTTTTACAGCTACATGGTGTGCAATATTAAGTACAAATGCTGTCTTACCCATAGCAGGACGTGCTGCTACCAGAATCAATTCCGATCCATGCAGACCCGTTAGCATATTATCCAGATCGATGAATCCGGTCGGCACACCGGTAACTCGTGTATTCTGTCTGGATGCCGCCTCGATCTGATCGATTACATCAAGTACGATCGAATCGATCGGTGCAAAATCATTTGCGCCGTTTCTCTGCTGAACGATCTTGTAAATCCCGCTCTCTGCCGTTTCAAGTAATCCGTCTACATCGTCCGTGTCAAGATAACAGTCCTTTTCGACATCCTCACACATCTTGATCATACGGCGAAGCACTGCCTTATCCGCTACAATCTTCGCATAATACTTCGCATTTGCCGATGTCGGAACTGCGGCTATGATATCAGCTATGTAGCTCATACCGGCAACATCCTCCGGAACATTCTTCTCCCGAAGCCTGTTGTTCAGCGTGATCAGATCGACTGCCATTCCTTCCTTAAACAGCTCGATCATATTCTCATACAGGATCGCATTCTGCGCACTGTAAAAGTCATCCTTTGTCAGTATATCCGACACATCTACTATGGCATCACGATCCATGATCATAGAGCCGATAACCGACTGTTCTGCATCCAGGTTATATGGTTGTTTTTTCCTGATAAATGCATCTTCCATTAGTCAGCCTCTTCTACCTTTACTGTAAGCTCTGCCTGTACCTGTGGATGCAGCTTGATCTTTACAGTAAATGATCCCATTGCTTTGATCGCATCCTTCAGCACGATTTTCTTCTTATCAATATCATAATGTAACTGGCTCTTGATCGCATCCGAGATCTCCTTTGACGATACAGAGCCGAATGCCCTACCGCCTTCGCCGACCTTTATGCCGACTGTTACAGATGCCTTTTCAAGCTCTGCTGCGAGAGCCTTGGCTGCTGCAAGATTCTCTGCCGCAACTTTTTCTTCATGTGCCTTCTTTAATTTATAATCATTCAGATTCTTTGGTGTTGCCTCAAGCCCAAGTTTTCTCGGTATAATATAATTTCTGGCATGTCCGTCACTGACATTTACCAGCTCACCTTTTTTCCCAAGACTCTTTACATCCTCCAGTAATATAACCTTCATATCAAATATCTCCTTCCTTGTACATCTCCTCAAGCAGGTTGACAAGCTGTTTCTTTACTTTTTCCTTTGTCGTATTCTTAAACTGCGCGGCCGCGATATTCGCATGTCCGCCTCCACCCATACGCTCCATAATGATCTGGACATTCACATCATCGATAGAGCGGGCAGATATCTTTACATTTTCTCCCAACTGTGCGATCACAAAGGAAGCACGTACACCTGCAATATTCAACATCTCATTTGCCACCTTGGCTGTCAGTACAGTCGGTGATTCAGGTCCTTCTTTCGGCTCAAATACCGATACTGCAAACATCCCAAGAACCATCTCTGCGTTTCTAACGCCATCTGCTTTTTGTCTGTATGTGTCAATATCGCTTCTGAACATCTTTCTGACACGCATAACATCCGCGCCGCTTCTTCTCAAATAAGCAGCAGCCTCAAATGTACGAACACCTGTCTTTGTCAAGAAGTTATCTGTATCGATCAGAATACCTGCATACATCGCATCTGCCTCAGACGGGCGAAGCTTGATCTTCTCATCCATGTACTGCAACATCTCCGCGATCATTTCGCACGCTGACGAAGCAAATGGTTCTACATAGGAAAGGGTCGCATTCGCGATCACATCCTTTGTCTGTCTGTGATGATCGAACACAACCACCGTCTTTGCATAGGAAATAAGCTCCTCACACTCAGTCAGACTCGGATTATTCACATCTACGACTACCAGCATCGTATCCGCATTTATCATCTCAATCGCCTGTTCATTGTTGATGATCATGTCATCACCATACATACTGTTTGCTGTAAAATTGCCATAGATCGGACTGATCGCCGATGACACTTCATTGATAACGATATGTGCCTCTTTATTCATAGAATTCACCATACGATACACACCGATCGCAGATCCGAATGCATCCATATCCGGATCCTTGTGTGCCATGATGATTACCTTTTCTTTTGTCTCTAACAGCTCCTTAAATGCCAGTGTCTTAACACGAGCTTTTACACGGGTAGATTTCTCTGTACCCTGACTTCTTCCACCATAATAAGTAATCTTATCATTGGATTTCAGGACAACCTGATCCCCACCACGTCCGAGTGCAAGTTCCATTGCGGAACGAGCCGCTTCAAAATCAGCCAGAAAGCTGGAATATTCCGTTCCAAGACTTATAGATAACGTAAGTGGCAGATCATTTCCGATATTGATCGCCTTTACCTCATCCAGCAATGCAAATTTATTCTCCTGAAGCTGCGGAAGATATTTTTTCGGCATAACGAACATATACTTATCCTTTTCAAAGGAACGTACAATCGCATCTACATTTGCCATATATTTATTGATCTTTCGATCTACAAGTGCAACTAACAGTGAATGACGGACTTCCTCCAGATTATCGAATATCTCATCATAATTATCGATATATATCAGACCGGTAACCAGCTTCTGCTCCTCATTCTCCTTCGCCAGTTTGTTCTGCTCCGTCATATCAAACAGATACATGGCAATAAATGTGGTAACACCGTCTGTATGTTTCTTTCTCTTCGAGGTACGTGTCTTTTTATTCTCCTCCTGTAAACCTGTATCCTGTAGTACGATCTCCGGTGCTTCTGCACTTTCCGGTGCTTCCGGTTCAGCAACCGCATCTACCGGGCCATTCGGATTTACCCTGACACGCTTGATCTCTACTTTATATTCTCTTTCATTATATTCGATATCTGCATGAACCGTATCTTCATCCTCAGCCGGTATCATCTCATGTGTTAAGCCCTCAAACACCTGCATAGCTGTAAGCCGCATCAGCTTACGCTTACTTGTATTCGTAATATGTGCAAATTCATCATTTACCCATGCAAGTCTTCCCGTCTTGTCTAAGATAGCGTATGGTATAGGGAATTCCCGGATCAGATCCTTCTGAACTCTACCATTTTCCATCGCCTGATTTGCAAATAATGCGTCACTTGATACACGTGAAGATATATAAAGGACGATAGTCATAGCCGCATAAACAGCAGTAATAATGATACCTACCACACCTGCTGCCACACTGATCGTAAACATCCAGATATCAAACACCACAAACAATGCAATCATATAGAGAGGCATCTGTGTATAAAAATCATGTCTTTTATTTGTATGTTTATTTTCGTTCATGACGAATCTGTCCTTTCCGGATAATCTGTATCCTGTTTATTTTAGTTGTGTTTTCTGTCTGTTCATCCGTGCGATCCAATGGATCAGGATCATACCGAATGCCACAGAAACAAATGTCAGACCTACAATGTATGCAAATCCTGTCCAATATGATACATCCGGGAAGATATAACGGACAGTTGCCCGCGCCGGGCTCTGGCAAAGATAGATAAACAAGCTCATCTCTCCCAGGAATTTACTTACTTTATTATCAAAAACACCTGATATTGCCGACTGCTTACTGGCAGTGATCGATATCGCAAACAACAGCAAAATGTTATTATAAAATACACAGGTCTTTCCACCATCATGCATCATAAAGATCGCAAGCAGATACAGCAGAAGCTCTGCGATTCCGAGAAGCCGTTTTACTGACGGACGGAATTCTTTCTTCTTCAGATATTCTGCAAACATATATACCAGACATCCTATATTCAAGCCTACAAAGGCACGCAAGATGCCATGCGTGATAACACCTTCAAACTTCGTAAAGCCATTATATCCGACAGTATTATAAAAATATCCTGATATCAAAAGCGCGGTAACAGGAGCAATGATCAGTGTATAAGTGTCCTTATACTTTCGTAATAATGGATAGATCACCAGCATGGCGATAAGCATAGCCGAAATATACCATGTGATCATCACAACCTGAGTTCCCTGCACGCCTGACATGGACAGCAGTAAAAAGTTCGGAATCATCTTCACAATCGCAATAAATAATCCGATAATTCCTTCCTTTAGATATACATATCGGCCGACTTCCACAAACCATACACAAAGCCCCAGTGCATAGCAATACAAATATGCCGGTAAGATCCGTCGGATCTTATGAAGGGCAAAGCCGAATGTCTCTTTTCCGAGAGAAATACCTGTATGCCGTTCTTCTGCTTTTGCAGCTGACACACACATGAAATATCCGGATACGATAAAGAACATCTCAACCGCATATCGTCCCCATTCCAACAGATATCCATGCTTGCCGCCATATACCTCACCTACATGGAATACAAGTATCACCAGGCAAAACACAAATTTCCAGAAGTCGAGGGCTCCATTGTATTTTTTATTCATTTCTATTTCTCGCTTTTCTTCTTATACTGGCTCATTCTTGTATCAATCTTATTTGTGATGCCAAGTCCGAAAGCCTGTTCATTTTCTTTATACTGTAACAACGCACGGAACATATATACATCTTCCGGTGTCGTAACCTTGATATTTCCTCTGTTGCCTTCAACAATATGTGCCACAATATTCTGACTTCTGATAATGGTACATGCATCAACCATTCCTTCATATCCGGTTGGAGTTGCACGGACAACATCATGAGCGGCAATGATATCCTTCAGGTAGAAGGACTGCGGTGCCTGTGCTGAATATGTGTCTTTTCTAGGTGGTACCGAATCGATCTCGACACCATTCTCACTGATCATGATCGTCTCATAGCAGGCAGTCGATGTGATCGCATTACCGTACTTTTTAACACTCTCTATATTGTTGGAAATAACATCATATGAAACATACGGGCGAACACCATCATGGATCAGAACAATAGAATCCTCCGGACATTCAGACTCTGCCATTTTAAGTGCATTGTAAATAGAATCCTGAGAAGTTGCTCCACCGGCCAGTACATGTTTTACCTTTGTCAGATGATACTCTTCTGCCAGATCTTCTACATAAGGAATATAATCCTCGAGAACCGAGATGTAGATCGCATCGATCTGATCATGATACTGGAATAACTGTAATGTATGAACCAGGATTGGTTTTCCGTTGATCTCAAGGAACTGCTTTGGAATTCCCGCTCCCATTCTTACTCCACTGCCGCCTGCAAAAATAATTGCTATATTCATCTACTGTTTCTCCTTTTTTCTGTTTATTTTAATTCTTTCACTTCTTTGCCGCAATTGTGCGATACAGAATGCTATATAGACTTTCCCCATTCTGCATAGATATATTAATTTTATAACGAAATCAAGAAAAATTCAACTTATATTTGACTTGATGCATTGTGTGCCATTTGTTTTATCGTTTTCAATATTCTCTCCGTTGCCTTACCATCACACATCGACATATGATAAGCAAAGCACTTTTCGATCTCTGCAGGATCCCGCTCGGACAGTTCATACTCGATTGCCGCAGGAAGCCCCGCTCCATCCGTAACCACCTTACACGGGAAGGAATCATATGGAACATAGAAGCCTCTGGCATGGTCAAACGAATCAAAGTCCGGTGCAAAGAATAAAAACGGCTTCTTATATGCCATATAGTCAAATAATATCGAAGAATAATCTGTGATGAGCAGATCTGCAACCGCAAATATTTTCTCGGACGGCAGATCGCAATTCGACTTCATTCCCTTTTCTTCCAGATGTGGATGCAGCTTGATCACCCAGTAATAACGATCTTCTGTTTCTTTCATAACTCTCTGTATCTCTTCCATTCCACAGAGTGTCGGCATGGCTGCATTTCCCCGAAATGTAGGAGCCCAGAGAATTACTTTTTTTCCTTTTGCTTCCGGATATTTTCGATAAAATTCCTCACGGTTTGCCTGATTCCACGCTTCATCATAATAACAGTCTGACCGGCTGATCCCGGTAGCCTGTACAACACCCGGTGCAAGCCGCATCGTCTTTGTAAATACCGGTACACAACACGGTGCGCTGACTGTCAGCAGATCATAGTTTTTGTAAACCGAATCGCCTTTATACATCTTCGGAATATCTTCTGTCGTGTCATATCCGCTTTTCTTAAGCAGCCCGCCGGAATGCCAGAGCTGTACCACCTTTGTCTCCGGACGTTTCTCACAGGCCGATACAGGAAGAAAATTATCACAGATAAATACATATTCTGCGACTGCATACCGCTTCATAAACTGCCTCAGCCACTTTAACAGACTGCCATATCCCATCTTTCCAAAATCGATGACCCAAGTTTCGTTCTTATACTCCGGATCCCATTGCAGTGTTTCATACATTTTTTTCATAGAAAAAGGCAGTTCCTCATGATGTGCATCGGCGAAGATCACCAGCCCCTTTTCAACCGGCTTTCCGGCATACCGTTTATAGAGCAGCGGCAGATAAATCTGCTGCATCGCCATTTTCAATACCTGTTTTATATAAAATACCATCTTCATATAATTACAAATAAACCTTTCGAACATTATCGAAAACCGGCGGCATCCGCGTTTTCATGCGTATGCCGCCGGCTTATCATCATTTTCTATCTAAATTATTAACCATTAATTCTGGAAAGAAGCTCCTTACCAAGTTCCTCATTACCAGGCTTACCAAGTAATGCGAACATGTTCTTCTTATAGCTTTCTACACCTGGCTGGTTAAATGGATTTACTCCAAGAGTGTATCCGCTGATACCACATGCAAACTCAAATGTGTAGAACAGCTCACCTAATGTGAACTCATCGATCTTGTCAATATTGATCTGGATGATTGGAATTCCGCCATCAACATGTGCAAGAATTGTTCCGTTCATAGCACTCTTATTTGCAAAATCTACTGTCTTGCCTGCAAGGTAGTTCAGACCATCAAGATCACAATCCTCTTCTTCCATTACGATCTCACATGTTGGATGTAACACATTGATTACTGTCTCGAAATGGTTCTGTGAACCCTGCTGGATAAACTGTCCTAATGAATGAAGGTCTGTTGTAAAGTCAGTTGCTGTCGGGAATAATCCCTTACCGTCTTTTCCTTCGCTCTCGCCGTATAACTGCTTCCACCATTCTGCTACGAAATGTAATGCCGGCTCAAAGTTGGCAAGGATCTCGATAGACTTGCCCTTTCTGTACAGGATATTACGAACTGCTGCATACTTCATAGCATCGCTGTCGTCAAAGTTCTCTGCAAGGCAGTCTTTTCTTGCTGATGCAGCACCTTCCATGAGCTTATCAATATCTGCACCGCTTACTGCGATCGGAAGAAGACCTACTGCTGTCAGAACTGAGAAACGTCCACCTACATCATCAGGTACCACGAATGTCTCATATCCTTCTTCTGTAGCAAGTGTCTTTAATGCTCCCTTTGCCTTATCTGTTGTAGCATAGATTCTCTTAGCTGCTTCTTCTTTACCATATTTCTCAATTAATTTCTTCTTGAAAATTCTGGATGCAATACCAGGCTCTGTAGTTGTACCTGACTTGGAAATGATGTTGATAGAGAAATCTCTGTCTCCGATCACCTGTAACAGGTGTGCCATATAGGTACTGCTGATATTACTTCCTGCATAATAGATCTCAGGGGTTTTACGAATCTCTTTATCTACTGAATTATAAAAGCTGTGTCTTAAAGCTTCGATCGCTGCTCTTGCGCCAAGGTAAGAACCGCCGATACCGATAACTACCAGAACATCTGAATCTGACTGGATCTTAGCAGCCGCTTTCTTGATTCTTGCGAACTCTTCCTTATCATAATCAACCGGAAGATCGATCCATCCAAGGAAATCATTTCCTTCACCGGTCTTGTTTACAAGTGTTGATTTTGCTGCAACAACTTCTTCCTTAATAGCTGCGATATCCTCAGCGGAAGCCATACCAGCAACATTCTTAAAATCGAAACTTACTGTCTTTGCCATTTTATTATCTCTCCTTGCTTATATGATTTTTCAAAGCTATGGATAATTGTAGCAAAAGGAAACCCCATAATCAACTATTTTTCGAACATTTCATCAAGTGATACAAATCTGTAACCAAGTTCTGTTAAATTTGACAACACCGTATCTAACGCCTGCGCATTTGACTTCGACACATTATGCATGAGCGGAATTGCACCATTATGATAATATTTATCAAAATGCTCGATCACATAATCTTTCCCCGGCTGATTATTTACATCATAATCCAAATATGCCATGCTCCAGAAAATGGTCTTATACCCCATATCCTTTGCCAGTTGGAGCACCCTTTCACTGTACTCACCACTTGGCGGTCTGAAATACGGATCCATCCGGTAACCCGTGGCCTCTTTCATATAATCAGCACAGGTCTGCAATTCTTCCTTCTGTTTTTCCACACTGATACCGGGCATGGAAGGATGGGTAACTGTATGGTTGCCAACCTGGTGGCCCTCCTCTTTCATTCTTTTTACCAGCTCCACATTATCCCTGATATACGTCTGTGTGACGAAAAAACAAGCTTTTGCATTATGCTTCTTTAACGTGTCCAGCATCTGTTCTGTATATCCGTTCTCATAACCGCAGTCAAAGGTCAGATACATAACCTTGTCATCTCCGGCATCCTGATCCACATAATATGCATCATACTGTTCGATTGAAAAGCTGTGATCGCAGTCACTGATCCCATGATTTTTATCCCGTACAATGTACCATGAAAACTTCTTATTGCTGACCGCATCATAATCCCGAAGCAGCGTCATATCCTCCGTCGTCGCTTCTGTCCGGTCTTCTACACTTCCATTATCATTTCCCCCTTTTCGTCCGTCCGGACTGCCATTTTGTCCACCGGAACCATCAGCCGTCCGATCCCCCTCATTCTGCATCTGACAGTCTCCCGGTGTTGCTGCATTTCCGTTTTTCCCCGTTTTGCTCTTCGCCATTCCGGCACAGCCTGTCAGAAACAGACACATCATAATTCCCGAAACTACATACAGTTTTTTAACTGTAACCACTTCCAATTGTTATTTTGGATATAATATATGCTGTTTCTTCCGCTGTTTATACCTATACCTGTCAGGTTGTACTGATTCCCTGCAGCAGCTTGTCAAATAATGCATCACACGCCGCAATCTGTTCCTCCGTTACCTCTCGTTCAGCATCCTTTGCGACCTGTTTCAGAGGCTGCTGCTCTTCAGCTGCCGGCTGCCGCCGGCTTTTTTCCAGTCTGCGCTGTTCTGCCCGCATTGCTTTTTTCGATTTCGCCGTGCTTCTTTCCCGTGTCGAATCCATTTCCTGCATTTTCATTCCGGATGTACCAAGCTTCTTTTCCGGTGCATCCTTCTGTCCGTCGCCGGCCAACCATCCATCTTTATTTTCCGGCTCTGTCTCTGCAACTGCCCGCAGGTCCTTCTTTTTAATATCAGTCTCCCGGCTCTTTCTACGTTCTGCCTCAGCCTTTTTCTCGCTCCGTCTGTCCTTCTGTTCTCCCATCTGTGCCAGCGCCGCATCAATATCGATCACATTTGGCTCTATAATAGCCGCTGCCGTCTGTTTCAGACCACTCCGGCTTCTGTCATCTGCTTTCTGTTTACTGCTCTCCATCTGTTTTTCCTGCTCCCGTTTCAGACGATTTGCCAAACTGTTGTTCATATAGCTGACGAGTTCCGCCGATAACATCTCACATTTTCTCCGGGTATTGAATATGTTGTAGACCATCTGCATAACTCCACAGGCAACAATACCCCACATACCTATCTGCACACTTGCAAATACAGAACTGCCTGTCCGATATTCCCACCAGGTTCCGATCAGACCTGTTCCGGCGGCAAGGATCATCATGTTACTGCAGAAGCTGTTCCAGGAGCTGACATAGCTCTTGCCCAGTTTCAGTTTATATATGTATTTCTCGACAAACGATCTCGTATCCCGGATACCCACATCAAGATACGATAACTCCTCGTACCTTTTTCGTATCTCCACCAGTGCTTTCTTTTTTGTACTTTTCATACTTCCTGCTCCTCTGACCAGCCCTTTCAAAAATCCATCCATTATCAGCTTTGCTACAATTCCACATATTCCCGTTGCTGCGATCACATACAAAAAAATACTCTGTTCCAAAATAGTTCCAAACATAACCATTTCCCCTTTTCAAATAATTTTCATGTTTTCAGTTCCGATACCCCGCTCCGGATTCAGGGTGGTTTCATTATAGTTTCGGCATTTTTGATTTTTCAAGTGAAATCACACGACAAATGTTTACCTTTATTTTCATTTTTGGTATACTGATTTAGATTTGAACTCATTTAAGAATGTGTATGGTTATTTTGGACTATAATAGAAAAGAGGTAGATTAAAATGGATTATAAAACAAAAGGAACCTGTTCCACTAACATTCATTTTGAAGTGGAAGATGGTAAAGTTAAAAATGTTTCTTTCACAGGCGGCTGCAATGGTAACCTGAAGGGTATCAGCGCCCTGGTTGAGGGAATGAAGGTGGAAGATGTCATTGATAAACTGGAAGGAACAACATGCAGCTTCAAGCCAACATCCTGTCCGGATCAATTGGCAAAGGCGCTTAAGAATTATCTTCAGGGGGCATAATATATGAAACGAATCATCCTTACCGGCGGTGGAACTGCCGGCCATGTTACACCAAATATAGCATTGATACCGGAATTACGGAAGCTTGGATATGATATCCATTATATCGGTTCTTATAACGGAATGGAACGCAAGCTGATCGAGGATCTGAACATTCCTTATCATGGGATCTCCTCCGGCAAGCTCAGACGATATTTTGACCTTAAGAACTTTACAGATCCGTTCCGGGTTATAAAAGGTATGGGTGAAGCCAAGAAGTTAATGAAGGAACTGAAGCCGGATGTCGTATTCTCAAAGGGCGGCTTTGTAACCGTTCCTGTCGTATTCGCAGCCAAATCCTGCAACATCCCTGTCATCATCCACGAATCTGATATGACACCGGGTCTTGCAAATAAGCTGGAGCTTCCAAAGGCATCCCGTGTGTGTTGCAACTTCCCGGAGACAAAGGATATGTTCCCGGAAGGTAAAGCAGTCGTGACCGGAACCCCGATCCGTAAAGAGCTTTTCAATGGAAATGCAGTTGATGCGATCAACTTCTGCGGTTTTACAGACAACAAGCCTGTGATCCTGATCGTCGGCGGCAGTTCGGGAAGTGCCGTGATAAATAAAGCGATCCGTGAAAATATCGATAAACTGCTGGAGCATTTTAACGTGATCCATCTCTGCGGTAAGGGCAATCTGGATCATTCACTTGATAACAAGTCCGGTTATGTTCAGTATGAATATATAAAGAAAGAACTAAGCAGTATGCTTGCTCTTGCTGATCTTGTGATCTCCCGTGCCGGCGCAAATGCGATCTGTGAATTGCTTGCTCTTCGCAAACCGAATATCCTGATCCCGTTATCTGCTGCTGCCAGCCGCGGTGACCAGATCTTAAATGCAGAATCCTTCAAAAAGAGCGGTTACAGTTATGTGATCAAAGAAGAGGAATTATCCTCCGAGACATTATTTGCTGCGATCGATGATGTCTATAATAATAAACAGACTTACATCGAGACAATGGAAAAGAGCAATCTTACAGATTCCACGTCTATTATAATCGGCATGATCGAGGAACTGGTGAATAACAAATAAATACAGCAACAGGTATAACACGCATAAAAGAAACAGGCACATATCATTTCGATATATGCCTGTTTCTTTTATATGGTATATATTATAATTACTTCGCTGCATTTGCGATCTTCTCATAGGCAGCTTCTTTTGCCTGATCGGTCGAAAGAATATCATCCTTGATCGTTATCACGATATCAACCTGAGAATTATTTCTTACTGTAAATTCAACCTTCATAGGCTGATCTGTATACATCTGATCCATGCCTGCTGTAGTAAGATCCATTGTAGCCTTAGATCCGTAGTATGTAACTTTCCAGTCACCGCTTGCTTCTTCTTCATAATACCAAGCACTGCTCTTACACAGATTTTCAAGACCATCACCAAAAGTCTTATCAAATCCCGGAATCTTTGTCTTCTTGATCTTATCTACCTGAGCTTTCGCCGTATCATCTGTACGATACTGAATATTTCCCTTTACAAACATCTTTGATGTCTGCGGCAGAACAGCATAAACTCCAAAGCACAATCCGATTACTATAAGAATAGCAACTAACACTTTTACAAAAGTCTTCATATCAACACTCCCATTTCCTTTATTATTAAATACTTAGAACAGTTCTTTTTCCAACTGGAATATAAATTCTTCCAAAAGCTGCATACGCTTATTATATTCCACTCTGCCGGCATCTGTCTTGCATCGTCTGATCTTTGGTTTATTAATTCTGTAAAAGTTCTTTATTCTGTAATATGCGCGCTTATAGCTTGCATCGTCCTCCAGCGCAGTTGCCATGGAATCCCATAGTACACTGACTGCTCCCACTTCATCTAACAGATCTGCATCCATAACGATCCTACATTCCAAAGAAAGATCTGCATCTGTATCCTTCTCCTCGTGAATCATTATAATCTCCCCGATCTTTGCGATCTTTTCAGGATCTACTCCTATGCTGTCCAGATATTCAACAGCTATCTCTGCACCAACTTCTCCATGTGGTCTGTTCTCATCCCAGCCAATATCATGTAAAAGTGCTGCAAGTACGATAATATCAAGATCGCCCCCTAACTTGGACTGTAACTTAATTGCCCATCTGTACACACGCATCGTGTGTTCATATCTACTTCTAAACTCATAATTTGGCGGTCTGCCATTCTCCGCAGTCTGCGTTTTGACAAACTCAATTACATCAGCGTAATTCATCTCTGTTCGCCCCTTGATTTATACCTTTTTTGTAACTTACGCTCTATTTGACGATTTAAAATCCTGCCAAACAGACTTTCTCCAAAACTTTCTCATAAAAAAAGAAAGTATCATTATCTATGATAGCATCTTTTATATAGATTTGCTATGTTTTTTTGAAAATTTTATAAATATTTTTATCAAAAAAATCCATGCAGTTTTCTCTCGAAACGCCGCCATAAGCGTTACCTTAGCAGTTAACTCAGCCCAGGCACCCTCGCGGCACACAGGAGATTCTCCTTAGTGCTGCTTCGTCTCCGACCTGACACGGTTCGAAGAGTCCTGTTGCGCAAGACCCAGACATCAACGCCACTTACTAAGGGCAGCCCTACAGTGGACATCCCTCAAGAAAACTATCACCCCTGCTATAGCGGATTGCAGGTTCAGGGCACCGCTACTTCCCCGGTTGCATGGAAACTTTATAACATATTCAATTGCACGCCACATTTTTGGCGCATATTTGATTATAAATGACGATCGCACATACGTCAACCTGTTTCTTTGGCAGCGTTTTTGGTAGATTCGGTATTTGGGCTCAGACAAGCACCCGCATGAGCTGGCAGTGTGTTCTTCACGTCGGTCCTTTTGCGAATGTCCAAACAGCCCCTGCCACAGCCTGCAGCCCAAATACCGCCCTAACAACACTGAAAAAAACAGATCAGGCAGGTATGATGAACAGAAACATTGCTGGACAACATATATAAATTGGCAAGTCATGAAATCCGGCTATCGATAAAGCAAGATGCATGTTTAACAGCCGGATTCTGTGACCTGCTGATTTGTATATTGTGTCATTTGCATATGTTTCGTTACGAAGAACACACTGCCAGCGAATGCGGGTGCTTGTCTGAGCCCGAAGGGCGAGTTAGCACTGGAGCATGAGCGGATCAGGCGTGTGTGATGAGTAGAAACATTGCTGGACAACATATATAAATTGGCAGGTCATGAAATCCGTCTATGTTGAACATGCAATCTTCAAAAATTCTACCGCTGACGGCTTCCTACGACCACGCCTTTGCGGAGGTCTGCAAAAAAGTCCTTCATCAGACTGCTGCACTCCTCCTGACAGATACCATATACTGTTTCTACCTGATGATTAAATGCCGACATATCGAACATATTAAGGATCGAACCGGCGCATCCGGCTTTCTTATTCATACACCCGATCACAACCTTCGGGATCCTTGCCTGTACGATGGCTCCGGCACACATCTGACACGGTTCTAATGTCACATACATCGTACAATCCTCCAACCGCCAGTCACCGAGTTTCTTTGATGCCTGCTCAATCGCCAGCAGTTCTGCATGCGCCAGTGTTGTCTTCTTCAGATTTCTCTTGTTATACCCCCGTGCGATCACCTTATTATCCTTTACGATCACACAACCGATCGGAACATCTCCCTGAACATAAGCTTTCTGCGCCAGCTTAATTGCCTTTTTCATATAAACCTCATACATCTTCCTGTCTTCACCCGACATCTCAGGTTCTGTCCCTTGCCGATCTACGTATGTATCTTTTACTTCATCTTCCCTGTTCCGTATATTCTGATCATCTTCTATCCCCTGTCCTATTACATTTTCTTCTGTATTCTGTTCCATTTTCTTCTCCATGCCGGCATCCTCTGTCATTCAACCTGCGCTCTTCTCCATGCCGGCTTTTTCTATCATTCAATAAACATTATTTTATGCCACAGCTTTTTATTTCAGATCCACCACCCAGTAGCCAAAGCTTCCTGTCTTGATCCTTGTCTCCTTCACCGGAATAAAACGATCAAATCCAAAGATCCCTGCGAGATACTTCTCCTTGGATGAATACTCTCCCGGCACTCCCAATATGTATCCGTTCGTATCTTCTTCATCAAACAGCACCCTGCCGAGCATCAGATATTTATAACTGTAAAATCCATGTGTCAGGAAGCTGTTCACCCCCAGCCGCCAGTTATCCATGTTCAGCAGTCCGATATCGTTCGGATTGATCTTTACACACTCGATCACTCCGTTTTCTCCATCCGGACAATTCGGCAGGAGCGGAAGCTTTTCCCGGTTCGCCATCAGTTCTGCCGCTCTTCCGTCTTCTTTCATTGTTTCTAAAACCTCGGCTGCCGTTACCCGTTTCTCTGTTTCTTCATCGGCCCGGGAAAATGACGCATCATCCGAAGGATCCTCCGATTCCGGCAAAATGGTTTCCGGACTGTCTGTATCCGACTCCGGAGCATCCATATCTTTATACGGCTGTTCCTGTAAACAATCCGCTGTCGTCTGTACCGCATTGCCCGGTCGGATGTTCTTTTCTGATTCCGCCATCGTCTCGGACACGATTCTTCTCCGATCATACTCTGTTACTGCAATTCCTCGGGCAGCTTCTTCCTCCCGTCTGGCAAATGCCTGACTGTAGTCCACAGTATTATCTGTCCATGAAGAACAGAAAATATCACTTTCTTCTTCGCCCATCCGCCTTATGATAATGCCGCTCCACGCTGTAATCGGCCGTCCGGTCTGATTGACATTGTTCCAGTCAAAGGTAAAGCAGCCTTCTCCCCTGCCGGATTTCATGTTCAATTTCCCAAGATACAGAACAGCCGGAATCATACCGTCCGGCACTGCCTCCGGATATTCCTCCGGGTCCGCAAGCGTCTCACGATACAGATAAACCGAATATAAGCCCTCTTTCTTTACCTGATCCTTAAGATTCACCTGCATTTTACCTTTCTCATTCTGCTTCTGCACCTTTGCAAATCCAACATTTTCACATTTATCATAATTGTGATATCTGAAAATATATGATATAAATCTGTTCCAGTAAACCATAGATACCTCCGCCTCTTTTTTCTATCTGACATTTTTCATCTGACAGGAAATCATGTCTGCTTCCGCTATTATCCCTGAAAGACAAGCCTTACTTGTATCTATGCATTTTTTCTGTAACTTATTCCTTTATTCTTCGGAAATAGTATCACTTAACTTTGCAAATTCTGCCAGCGTTAAACTTTCTCCCCGAACATTTGCGGCAAGTCCCATTTTTTCCAGAGCTTTCTCCACCTGTGCTTTTGAATATGGAAGCTCGGGGCTGTTTGCGATTCCGTTCTGTAACGTCTTTCTTCTCTGGTTAAAGGATGCCCGGATCAGCTTGAACATCAGGCTCTCGTCCTTTACCATCACCGGCGGCTCCTCATATCTGGTCAATCGGATCACCGCAGATCCTACACCCGGTCTCGGAATAAAGCAGTTTGGCGGTACATTTGCTGCAATATACGGTTTTGCATAATACTGAACCGCAAGTGACAACGCACCGTAATCTTTCGATCCCGGTCCTACCTGCATCCGGTCTGCTACTTCCTTTTGTACCATGACCGTAATTGACTGTAATGGTACATGGCTTTCAAATAAGCCCATAATGATCGGAGTTGTAATATAATACGGCAGATTGGCAACGACCTTGATCGGTTTACCACCGTTTTCTTCCTCAACCAGTCGGTTGATATCTAACTTCAATATATCTTCATTAATAATCGTTACATTATCATATTCCGCCAAAGTCTCCCCAAGGATCGGGATCAGATTTTTATCGATCTCAACCGCGATCACCTTTCCGGCCGACTCTGCCAGATACTGTGTCATCGTTCCGATTCCCGGTCCGATCTCCAGTACCAGATCATCCTTCGTGATCTCCGCTGCATTTATGATCTTTGTGATCACATGGTCATCGATCAGAAAATTCTGACCGAACTTCTTCTGAAATGCAAACTCATATTTCTTTATTGTCTGTATCGTAACCTGCGGGTTACTTAATTTCTCCATGCTCTGTCCTCCATCTATGCATTCTTACGCTTTCATCTTATCACGCAGTCATTCTTCCTACGCCTCTGCCTGCATATTTTCTTCCATTCTGTACAGCTTCAGACTGTTTCTGAATGTCACGTCATACACTTCTTCTTCCGTAACTCCCTTTAATGCTGCGATCTCTTTTGCCACATAAGGAATATTAAGGGCAGAGTTCCGTTTTCCACGGAATGGTACGGGTGACAGATACGGCGAATCCGTTTCTAATACGATGCTGGTAAGCGGTATGGCTTCCACCACCTCTTTCAGCTTACGTCCATTGTTAAATGTCACTACACCGCCAACGCCGATATAATATCCCATCTTAATATATTCTCTTGCAATCTCTGTACTGTATGAAAAACAGTGAATGACGCCACCGCAAAGTCTTCCCTGCATCTCTTTCATGATATCCATGGTATCCTTTGCCGCATCCCTGCTGTGGATCACAACCGGAAGCTTCAGTTCTTCTGCCAGCTCCAACTGCTTTCGAAACCAGTGGATCTGCACCTCTTTTGGCACATCCTCATGGAAATAATCCAGCCCGATCTCTCCGATCGCCTTTACCTTCTCATCTGCTGCCATCTGCCGATACATCTCGATCGCCGCATCTGACAGCTCCGGTGCATCATCCGGGTGCGTTCCGATCGCCGCATAGATAAAATCATATCGGTGTGCAAGCTCAACGGATGCCTTTGAGGTCACTATATTAGCCCCTATATTCATTACATATCGGATATCCTGTCTCTGAAATTCCTCTAATAACCGCTCTCTGTCTGTATCAAACTGTTCATCATCATAGTGTCCGTGTGTCTCAAATATCATCTTCATATTCCTCGGTCATTTATTTTCTCAGACTGCTCCAGTCTGTATGCTTCGCTGCATTCCATTCTTCTTTCCGGCTCTCATACTGCTCATTGAACCAGTCTACCGCCGCAAGCTTTCCATCCTCCGAAAACGGAAACTCCTTCGTCAGCTTCTTTTCATCATCCGTCTTCTCGTAACTGAACGGCTCCGGCCAGACCGTTGCCATCAGAGTTCCGGCATCCTGTACTTCTTTCGGTTTAAAGAATACATTTTCAAGCGGATTTCTGGCAAGGCGGAACCGCATGCCCTGATAACTTCCCTTAAATGCCTTTCCATACAAATAATAATTAATATGATAAAATGTTGTTTCTTCAATCTTTGGTGTGTCACCCATATCTCTCATCTGCCTTTCATCTGCCGGCACATTTTTCTTCATTCTTTTAAGTATACACTACTAAGATCAGCATATGCAACCAACTGTTGTCATTCTTTACGCCAATCGGCTTCCTTTATGCCGCACAATTCATCTTTTTCTTGCCAGTCAATCCCCATACAAAAAGACCTTTATCCACATCGGTTCTTGTATATCTGCTTCCGCTCCTGTGAACAAAGGTCTTTTCTATGAAAATCTATATTCTGTTTATGCTTCGTCTTTTACCATAAAAATAACTCCGGCTACCTTTGGTCCTGCATTGGAAGCAACCGCTGCTCCGATCTGGAAGAAATCGTCCGGCGCATAACCAACCTTTTCTGTCATCTTGGCAGCCAGTTCATCCCTGCATACATCATCGCATCCATATACGATCTGATATGGCGAACCCGGAAGCATCTCTGCTGCTGAGACATCTGCCATCTTTGCCAGTAATTTCTTCTCGCCGCGGCATTTGAATGCCGTAACGATCTCATTTGCCCATATCTTCATGATCGGTTTTACGCCAAGTGCATCACCGACCAGTGCTGCGGCACTCGGAATACGTCCTGATTTTGCTGCATATTTCAATCCATAAATACCGAAGTAGATCCGTCGTTTCGGAAGAATATCTGACAGATAAGCAGTGATCTCATCCACTGTTTTTCCTTCTTCTGCCATCTTTGCTGCCTGCACAACCGGATATCCATACTGACCGCTGTATCCAACACCATCAAAGATACGGATCGTTCCTTTTCCTGCATACTCCGGATGCTCCTCAAAGAATTCATTCTTTGCCATGACTGCATTATCATGGGTAGCAGAACCCTTTTTATTGATGCTGACAAATATAATTTCTGTATATCCTGCATCAAACTGCTCCTTATACAGCTCGTCGAACTGGAATGCTGTGATCTGCGCCGTCTTTGGCAGCTCGTTTGGATTTTCCTCCATTATCTTATAAAAACCGGCATTGTCAAAATCGACTCTGCTCATATAAGATTTGTCACCGATCGTTACCGGAAACGGAAGGATTAATATATTATATTTCTGTTCCTCAGCAGTCGAAATATCACTGGCTGAATCTGTTATGATCCTGATCTTGCTCATAGGTAAAACCTCATCTTTCTATTTGTAAACCGGCACTTCAAAACTCTTATACACTCTACTAATTTCAAGTTTCAAAAATGCCTGTATCCCTTAACTTTTTATAATATAGATGATTCGAACAGCAAATGTCAATCGTAGTTTCTATATAGAAAAGCCATGGTTTTCGGGGCTTTGTAACATGGTTTGAAAGACTAGATATTTTATTTTTACTTTTTGAGGAAGACTCCCTATCCGGCAGTAAATTGTGTTACAATGGAATCCATAAACAAACTTGAAAAGCAATGTATATGAGCTTCGCATATGCAATATATTTGAAAATTGCGCACATACAGACGGGGGATTTTTTCATCATTACATAAGGGGATAAAAGCATGCTTACTTTAAAGGCAAAAGATTCGGAGTCATCCGAAAATGAACCAATAATAGAAACTGACATTTTTCAATCAGATGCAGGCCCATCTGATTCGCCGTATTCACAGGAATATTTTGATCTGATGGATATGATCGATAATACAGGCAAGCAGATCGAATATTATAAAATGGTATATACTGCCGAGATCGATGGTCTGGCAAAAAGGCGGCACAGCCTGAAAACACATTTTCTTTATAATGTCGTATTTCTGATCTGCCTGATAATATTTGACTCTCTTTTTTCTAATATTATGTTAAGTGGTGGCGGAGTTGTCATGCAGACGTATGAAGGCTGGATCGCCGTAGGTGCATTAATCCTCGGCACGATCTATATGATCTGCCGTGTGATCCGAGCCTATATCATCTATCAGATCAATGTCCGTGCCGGCTTCATGACTGATTATCTGCAAAAGCATGACATCCACACCATGATTGAAGAAGAAGCTTATTGCAGGAAGATCCTTCAACAGATACTTGGCTACGAGACAACTCTGGCTCATATTACAAAAGCTGTCCCTAAAACAACAACAGAGATCAACGCTGCTATGAGCGAGATCTCTGCTATGAATTTTGATATTAAAGATTTTCATTATAACGCCGGTCGGACGATAAAATAATATATATTTTCTGATCTGACCATTCCTGCATCAATGTCTACTGTTTAGCAGCTTCTGTTTCAGGTCATATAACGGCTTTGACAGATCGACAAATACTTCCTGCGGATTTACCAGTCGTCTGGTCTCATCCCAGAGTGTATTCAGTTCTTTCCGGCAATACTCGCGGATCTCCATCGTGGATGGATTCTGATATACGCACTGTCCCTTCAAGAATACCGGGACAAGCATCTCACGGATCTCATAAGAACCACCCGGAAGTGTCGAACGCTTCCATGTAGCCATCTGGTCAAATATCTCCAGATCCTCCGCTTCATTATATGTCTCATCGGAAAGTGCGATCAGATCCGCCTTGATCTTTCCGGTCTCCTTATTATACAGACGGAATACCGTCTTATTTCCTGGATTTGTGATCTTCGCCGGATTCTCTGATATCTTGATCTTCGCTGTGAATTCTTCATCCTCCGGCTTCTTGATCGCCGCAAGCTTATAAACACCGCCAAAAGATGGATTATCTGCTGATGTGATCAGATTGGTTCCAACGCCCCATGACGTGATCGCTGCACCCTGATTCTTCAAACTGTTGATCAGATATTCGTCCAGATCAGAGGATGCTGCAATGACTGCATCCGGATATCCCGCTGCATCCAACATTTTTCTGGCTTTCTTAGACAGATATGCAAGGTCACCGGAATCCAGACGGATTCCATATCTGGTCGGCATCTTTCCCTCTGCCTTCATCTCATCAAATACCCGTATTGCATTTGGCACACCGGATTTCAATGTGTCATATGTGTCAACCAACAATGTACATGCATCCGGATATAATTCTGCATATCTCTTAAATGCTGTATATTCATCCGGGAAGCTCATGATCCAGCTATGTGCATGTGTCCCAAGTACAGGCACGCCGAACTGCTTACCGCAGATTACATTTGAGGTTCCGACACAGCCACCGATAACTGCCGCCCTCGCACCGAAGGTTCCGGCATCCGGTCCCTGCGCACGGCGAAGTCCGAATTCCATGATACCATCCCCTTTTGCTGCATAGCAGACTCTGGATGCCTTTGTAGCGATCAGACTCTGATGGTTCACAATATTTAACAATGCAGTCTCAACCAACTGCGCTTCCATGATCGGTGCAACCACCTTCACAAGTGGCTCATACGGAAATACTACAGAACCTTCCGGAATCGCATAGATATCACCTGTAAAATGAAATCCTGCAAGGTAATTCAGAAATTCTTCATCAAACATATTCAGACTTCTTAAGTAATCAACGTCTTCATAGGAAAAGGACAGATTCTTGATATAGTCGATCACCTGTTCCAAGCCACAGGCGATCGCATAGCCGCTTCCGGATGGATTTTTTCTGTAGAATGCATCAAATACAACGATATCATCTGCTTTCTCACGGAAATATCCCTGCATCATCGTCAATTCATAGAAGTCTGTTAATAAGGTAAAATTTCTCTTTTCTTCCATATCTCTGTCCTCCTGCCTTTCTTTTTCAGCAGTTTATAATCTCTACTATTCTTCTATCATACATGATCGGCACATCGTTTTCTCACACATTACTGCCCATATAACATCTCATTTAACTCATGGTACAACCGAGAAAGCGGAAGTCCGACAACATTGTCATAACTGCCCTTGATCCCTTTCACAAACAGACCACCCTGTGTCTGTATCCCATAGCTTCCTGCTTTGTCAAATGGATCTCCCGTCGCAAGATATCCGGTGATCTCCTCATGCGTCATCGGATAAAATGTAACCTCTGTATTTTCGTAAAATGTCTTTGTCCGGCATTTCTCTCCGTCATAATACATAATAGAAACACCTGTATATACATTATGTGTCTGTCCTGACAAACTATTCAACGTATTATATGCATCGTCATAATCAACCGGTTTTCCAAGGATCCTGCCATTTAATGCGACAACCGTATCGGAACCGATCACGATAAACGGCTGCGTCTCCGCCTCCGTACCGGCATGGTCTGCACATACCTTTTTATATACATTTTCTGCCTTTCTTCCGGCAAGTTCCATCACCATATCCTTTGGAAAACGGATATCGGTAGCTTCATCGCAGTCACTTGGCATAACCGTAAATGTATAACCGGCTCTTTCAAGCAGCTCTTTTCTTCTCGGTGAATTCGATGCAAGTATGATCGGAATCTGTGTAACCATGATGTTCTCCTTTGACTACTCCATCTCTTTTGCAAGCTTCATTGCTTTTTCAAATAACGGAAGTGCGCGTTCTACCATCTCCGTTGTGGTACAGTAAGCAAGTCTCATATGTCCCGGACACATAAAGCTGTCTCCCGGTACCAGGATCAGATCCAGCTTGCTGGCTGTCATACGACAGAATGCATTTGCATCTGCGATCGGAGTCTTTGGAAACATATAGAAGGTTCCGCCCGGCTCTACGCACTCATATCCCATATTTGTAAGCTCTTTATATAAAATGTTCTTGTTCTTCTCATAGATTGACAGATCAGCTGTCTTATCGATCACTTCTGCCACACCAAGCTGGATCATGGATGGCGGACAGTTATGTCCTGTAAATCTGGAGATCTGACCACACATCAGAACGATCAGCTTCGCATCCTTACATTTCGGATTTACCGCTACATATCCGATACGCTCACCCGGAAGGGAAAGTGACTTACTGAATGAATAACAGCAGATACTGTTGTCATAGAAGGATGAAATAAATGGCGAATCTGTTCCTTCAAATACGATCTCACGATAAGGTTCATCGGAGATAATATAGATATCATGTCCATATTCCTTCTGCTTTTCTTCCAGAATTGCAGCCAGCTTCTTGATCGTCTCTGTTGAATATACGATACCGGATGGGTTATTCGGAGAGTTAATAAGAACTGCCTGTACATTTGGATTTAAAAGCTCCAGAAATGCATCAAAATTAATCTGAAAGGATGTAATATCCGCCGGCACGATCTTAAGCACCGCACCTGTTCCGTCAACATATGGAACATACTCAGGGAAATATGGAGCAAATGTGATCACCTCATCTCCCGGCTTTGTTACACAACGAATCGCATGTGCGATCGCACCTGCTGCACCGGAGGTCATGAAAATATCATCTGCTGTATATTCCATTCCAAATCTTCTATTTAAAGAATCTGCAACCGCTTCTCTGACAGACATAATACCAAGTGTCGGGCTATATCCGTGAAGCGTCAAAGGATTTTCTTCTTTTAACATCCGTTCCAATGTCTCTGTAAATTCCGGGCATACTGGAACAGAAGGATTGCCGATCGTAAAGTTATATACATTTTCCTTTCCAATCTCTGCAGCACGTTTTGATGCATACTGCGCAAACTCTCTTATAATAGAACCTTTGGTTGTCATATCTGCATATTTTTCCGAAATCATACCTGTTATCCTCCGTCTGTTGTGAATTTAATAATGGAAGTATACCGCCGAAAAGACAAAAAAACAAGTGGTAATAAATCGGGGAAAAGACTTATTACCACTTGCAAAAAATGAGGGGAGAGAGGATTCAAATAAATGAAAAACTCTTACAATACATAGTATATAAGGGATGTGTGTCTAAATTGTGTTTATTTTCTGATGTGTTTATAAACAGATTCTGCATTCTATTTACAAATTCTTTATTATATTGTCCAGATCGGAACAATGTAATTTTCTGAATCAACAGCTGAAAGTTCCGGACGCATACAGATGATTGCTCCTTTTCCTCTTGGAACTGCTCCTTTATCCAGAATTCTGAATGCCCTGGTCAGTTCACTTCCTGGATTTACTGAGCGTTTTATCTCTAACGGATGCACCATACCATCACTTTCAATCACCATATCAATTTCATTACTGTCTTTATCTCTGTAATACCACATAAGGCATTCATCCGCTTCATTTTGATATGTCTTCCGAATTTCAGAAACAACATAATTTTCCAGTATTGCCCCATTAATCGCCCCGTTTTCAAGTATTTCCGGAGTTGTATATTTTGTGAGATACGAAACCAAGCCTGTATCAAAGAAATATAATTTTGGTGTCTTAACTGTTCTCTTTAACAGATTATTAGAATAAGGACGTAAATAAAAAATAATATCGGACTTCTCAAGCACCTGCAGCCATCGTTTAATTGTCTCATCTGAAACGCCAACATCATTTGCTATATCATGTATATTTAACATTTGCGCACACCTGCATGCTGCAGCTCTTACAAAGTCCATAAATACAAGTTTATCAACATTTGTAATCAACTCTGATACATCTCTGTCAATATATGTTTGGATATAACTGGAATAAAAAACATTTCTGTCTTTGTATCGTCCACTTCTATAACCCGGCATAGATCCCATCCAGATTCTCTCATATAGCTCCGGCAACTCCGCCTTTGTTCCATTTTTACTTCGATGCTTTAATGTTTCCAGATCAACACTAAACTTAATATTCTCGCCTGCTCCATACAACTCATGCTGTGACAAAGATGACATGTGAATAATAGCAGTTCTTCCCGCCAAAGATTCCTGTGCAAGCTCCATCATCCGAAATGCCTGCGATCCGGTCAACCAAAATGAGGATGCCGGTGCTCCATTATCTATCGCCATCTTAATATATGGAAATAATTGCGGAGCATATTGTACCTCATCTATTAAAATCGGAAGATCATGCATCTGCAAAAACATAGCAGGATCTGTCTGTGCCAGTTTCCTTTCTTCCAGATCATCCAGACTCACCACTGTCCTGTTCTCATCCATTAATTTTTTAAATAAAGTTGTTTTTCCAACCTGCCTCGGTCCTGTAATCAATATACAGGAATAGTCTTCTGCTAATTCTTTTATCTTTTTTTCTAAATCTCTATGAATATATTCCATATATCTACACCTCTTTTTTCGGCTAAAATAAGATTCAATCTTATTTTAGCCGAAAAATGATAATTTATCAAGAATAAAGAGCCGCTCGCGACTCTTTTGCACCCAAACAATATTATAAAACAAAAAACAAGTGGTAACAAACCGGGGAAAGATTTATTACCACTTGCAAAAAATGAGGGGAGAGAGGATTCAAATAAATGAAAAACTCTTACAATACACAGTATATAAGGGAAGTGTGTCTAAACTGTGTTTATTTTCTGATGTATTTATGAAGATCATAAACAAAACTTTATAAAACTAACACAGCATTACAAAACATATAAACCAACTGCCCATGCCAGCCACCCATACCAGCCAAGGAGACCGACAGAGGCGGGCAGGCGGACTGCGACTTCCCCCAATTTCAGGCTTGTAAGAATAATTCGTTTTATGTATAATAAAACGTACGGTGTTTTTTCCACACCGCCTTGATTTTTCAAGGAAAAATGGGGTTTTATGATGTTCGGGCAGACAGATATATCTGACCAGACCAAAAACGTCAATATAATAATAGGAAAAGAGGATAAACATGTTAGAAAACAACCATGAAAAAAAGCCAAAGAAATACGCCGGTATTTTGGCACATCCGACTTCATTTCCAAGTCCTTACGGAATCGGTGATCTCGGAAAAGGTGCATACCGGTTTATAGACTTTCTGGCAAATTCGGGCTTGAATCTGTGGCAGGTGCTTCCACTTGGACATACCGGATTTGGTGATTCACCATATCAGCCATTCTCCGCATTTGCCGGTCAGCCGTTAATTATTGACCTTGATGCGTTAAAAGAATACAAGCTTCTGTCAGAAGACGATTTTACCGATATGCCGGAATGGGATCCCATCCACATCGACTACGGAACCTTGATCACTTTTAAGACAAAGCTGTTAAAGCTCGCTTACGAACGTTTTACTGATCCTGACTATGAGGACGGATTGTCAACGGACGAGGAACAGATGGCAGCATTTGCTTCTTTCAAAAAAGATTCCTCCTGGCTCGCTGACTACTCCCTGTTTATGGCAGGTAAGGATTTCCATGAAGGAATGCCTTGGTATATGTGGGAAGATTCCCTGAAAGCACCTACCAAGAGACAGCGTACCACATGGGAAAAGAAGCTTGCAAATGAGATCGGTTACTATGATTTCATCCAGTTCTTATTCCATACACAGTGGATGGCGATCAAGGAATACGCAAATGAAAAGAATATCAGCATCGTAGGTGATGCTCCGATCTTCCTTGCATGGGACAGTGCCGATGTATGGAGCCATCAGGAGCTTTTCATGTTGGACTCAAAGGGGTACCCAACAGAGGTTGCCGGTGTACCACCTGATTATTTCTCAGAGACCGGACAGTTGTGGGGCAACCCACTGTATAACTGGCCAAAGCATACCGCTACCGGTTATGAATGGTGGATTGAGCGAATCAAATACCAGCTCACTCTGACAGATTTCTTAAGGATTGACCATTTCAGAGGATTTGATCGGTACTGGGCTGTACCTTATGGCGAAGAAACCGCCATCAACGGAGAATGGAAGCCCGCTCCCGGTATCAACTTCTTCACACAGTTACAGGCAAATCTTGGATATGACCTTCCGATCATCGCTGAGGATCTGGGTGAGATCGACGATTCTGTTATCGAATTGCGTGACAAATTCAATCTGCCGGGCATGAAGATCTTACAGTTTGCATTTGAAAATCCGGAAGAAAATGATTTCCTTCCGCATAATTATACAAGAAACTGTGTATGCTACACAGGAACACATGACAACGACACAACACTTGGCTGGTATCAGAAAGCATACGAAGCATCCAAAGACAAGCTTCGCCGCTATTTCAGCACAGATGCCAGTGATATCTGCTGGGTTATGATCCGTGCATGCTTCTCATCTGTCGCAAATATGGCTGTTGTTCCTATGCAGGATGTTCTGAAATTAGATTCATGGGCTCGTCTGAATACTCCGGGTGTAGGGGAAGGCAACTGGGCTTGGCGCTTTGAGGATAAAGACATGGATACTAAATTAGAAGAACGTCTATTTGAGACAGCAAAACTCTACGGCAGATAGAACAGGAGGATATATTTGAGAACCATTATTACTGTACTGTTTGCAGTACTTGGAATCATATTTTGTTTTCCATATCATCTGTATCTGAAGCAGCTTGCAAAAAAGGATCAGGACAAAGCTTACATCAAGGCTCAGAAGCTGGTAAAAGGATTTTTCGGAGCAGTTATGTTCTTAACCGGATGTAAACGAACAATTATCGGCAAGGAAAACATTCCTGCCGACCAACCGGTCATGTTCGTTGGTAATCATCGAAGCTATTTTGATATTTTATCCTGTCACAATGCAATCGATATGCCGCTTGGCTTCATGTCCAAGGACAATATCAAGGATATACCTCTGCTTTACAAATACATGGATGATATCGGATGCACATATCTGGATCGTACCGATCTGAAAAAGGGTCTGGAAACGATTTTGCAGACTGCTGATATCATCAAATCCGGTCACTCTATGATGATCTTCCCAGAGGGAACAAGAAATAAGGGCGACGAACTGCTGCCATTTAAAGACGGTGCATTCAAGATCGCTCAGAAAGCCGGATGTCTGATCATTCCGGTTGCTATCTGTGGAACAGACAAATGTATGGAAGCAAATAAACATAATTTCCTTCACAGCAGCAAGGTTGTGATCGAATTCTTAGAGCCGGTTGATATCCGTGGATTGAAGCCGAAGGAACGTAAAGAGGTTCTGGATGCAATCCCCGGTAAGATTCAGGCAGCCCGGTTAAAAAATCTGCCTATGATTGAAAAATAATATAATTGCAAATTGTATATATATTTGATTACTTTGACTTGCCAATACAGGGACATTTGAGTCCGCCGGTCCTTAGATGGCGCAGAAGCGGCATCTTAGTACCGCTGCAGGACGAAACGAGCGGAAGCGTTCCCTGATTGGTAAGGTCAAAAGTAATCATAATATATACAATTTGCAATCACAGACAAATAATGAAATATAAGGAGGAATTTATTATGCCTTGGTGGGGATGGATGTTAATCGTCATCGCAATATTAGTTGTAATCTTAGTAGTACTTTACATAGTAGGAAACCGCCTGCAGAAGAAGCAGAGCGCACAGAAAGAAGCTATGCTTCAGGCTGCACAGCCTGTCACGATGCTGGTCATCGATAAAAAGATGCTGCCTATGAAAGACGCAAATCTTCCAAAGCAGGTATTGGAATCAACTCCGAAGCGTTACCAGAAAGCTAAGCTTCCTATCGTTAAAGCCAAGATTGGCCCACAGATCATCAATCTGATCTGTGACGATGGAATCTTTGATATTATGCCTGTCCGTGGCGAAGTTAAAGCTATGGTCAGCGGTATCTACATCACAAGCGTTAAGAATGTTCGTGGTAAGAAAGCACCGGAACCTGCAAAGAAATCATTCAGCCAAAAGCTTCGTGCAAAACAGAAGAAATACGAGCAGACTTATGAGCAAGAAACTGCCAGCATGAAACTCAGCAAAGAAGAAAAAGCCGCAAGAAAAGCAAAGGCAAAGGAAGATAAAGAAAGGGCAAAGAAGATCCAGTAATCATGATAAATACTCGTGTCGACCTCAGAAAATTAGTTATTACCTGTCTGGTTCCGGTTACCGCATTACTGATACATAATATTGTATATCTTGCAGGCACCCGGATCTGTGATCTTACAGGCAGTCAGACTGATTCTGTCGGCAATATCACATCATGTATTTCATATATTCTTTGTATCTGTATCTTCGGATATTTTTATCTGTCCGAACATTCAAAAACAAAGCACGCAGGAAAGAAAAATCCTTTCCTGCGTGCTTTTGTTATCTTTATTTTACTGCTGATCCTTGGTATCAGTCTTCAGCTCTTAACAACCTGTATTCTTCGTCTGATCGACACTTACAGACCGGAGCTTCTGACCTCATACCATGAACGGGTACAGCGGTCATTTTCCATCAACAATGGAATCATCCGTATCTGTACAGTCACATTTCTCGCACCGATAGCTGAAGAATTCGCCTTCCGGGGAGTGGCACTGAAGCTGTCTGTCTCTGCATTTCACACGAAGTATGCCGCCCTCTGTGCGATCCTGTTCACAGCATTCTGTTTCGGCTGCTATCATGGCAATGTCGTTCAGTTCTGCTACAGCGTTCCGGCAGGGATCATCCTGGGCTGTCTTGCCGTATGGTCCGGATCAGTTGTCCCGGGTATATTTCTGCATATGGTATTGAACGCATCGTCCTACATCATTGGCACCATCGCCATCCCAACTTCTATGTTATACGGAATCATTATCTCTGCTCTGTTCCTGTCTGCAGCCTGCATGACAGGTATATATTTCAGCTTTTCTGCTATTTTTTCCACTATTGGAAAAAATAGAGAGGTTTAGCAAATAGCATCTACAAACTCCACAAGTTCCTTGGTTATAACATCAACATCTGTATCAATCCATCTTTTATCTGATATATCAAGTCTTTGAATATATCCTTTGTCGTTAAAAGTTTTCTTTAATCTTTTTGCAATGTCACTTCCACTATTTTCTCTCATCTTTTCATCACTAAATATATATGTATCCAATGCCGCTATTAATTTTTCTCTATCGACAAAATTTTTCAAATAATACATATCATATACATCCTTATATCTCGTTGAAAACGGTCCAAATTTAAGAAGAGACCGCATTTTTTCTGCCATCATCTGTTCATTCGAATTAATTAATAAACTGGCCCCTTCATCATCATATGCAATATCAAAACAATATTCTTCCTGTTCCAACTCAAAACGATTATGCACTCCTAAATCAATCTTACTTCTTACCTGGTTTTTCTCTGCATCTTCAATCAAAATAAATACTTGCTTTCCACTATAATCCTGTTGCTTTAATGTTTCAATCTCACCAAATCTACTAATCTTAATTCCATCAAGACAATTTAGTCTGCTTATAAACACATCAATGGCTTCATCTGCCAGCGAATATTTGATAAAATCAATATCCAAATCCTGCGTAGCCCTTCTAACGTTATTTGTCTTACTACGCATAACCACTCCACCTTTGATTGTAACATTTCTGCTCAAAGGACTTATTGATAATGCCTTTAATAGGATATCCTGACATACTTTCGCCAGTGCTTTATCACCCTGATAACCATTTTTACTTGCATTTTCAATCAACTTCTGTATATTTATTATCATAAAACCTCCAACCTAAGTGTCTCCATTACCATATGAGACTTGGGCAATTCACAAGCATATTCCGCAACTAAAGCCATATCCAATTCATGAACAATCTTTCTGTAATTCGTTATTATTTCTTTATATAAATCAAATGATAATTTCCTTTTATTTCTTATTAATTCTACAAGAATACGCTCTTTATCATAAATTACAATGTCAACCCCATCATAATTCATTGTGGTTTTTCCCAAATCAAAAGCTTCACTATTTTCATAAAATTGCTTCACCCTATTATCACTAATTTTTCTTGTATTTTTTGGTGTTGCTACATAATAAAAATCCGGTATGGTATCTGTCAGGCCATAGTAATAAAAGGCACTATTTAAAGTTATGATTGCATTGGGATATTTTTTTGAAATAATCTCTAATTCCGAAACATATTCCTTATCCGAATAAATTCCCTTTTCTTTTACATATAATTTACCATCATGAACACATTTTTTAATTTTATAATCCGTTCCATATTTTTCCAAACACTCCTGAT
>ERZ1034976.117-NODE-117-length-72940-cov-14.145243_pt1 | contig 72940 bp, 70 predicted proteins | sample MGYA00520623_ERZ1034976 | MGnify/ENA primary metagenome ERZ1034976 (study PRJEB33766, sample SAMN09781774) | gut metagenome | biome: gut microbiome | host: Homo sapiens | place: Madagascar | study: EMG produced TPA metagenomics assembly of the PRJNA485056 data... | reverse complement strand
ATTTTAAACATTAATATTTTAGGGTTGTGGAAAATTTGACTCTTTATTTTTTAAGTTTCTGTATATTTTACTATATTTTATTGCAATTTAAAAATCTTTAATCTATAATAGATAATTACTTGAATATACGGAGGAATTTCATTGAAAATATTTAAAAACAGGGGCGACATTTATATTCCCAAAAGCGATTATAAACGCTCGCGTGAAAAAAATATTCTTCTCATTCTCCTTGCGATAATAGTTATAATCACGATTGTGTTTGTAATTTTTATGAACAAAAATTATCCCACCGTTTCGTCATTTTTTGCCGACGGCGAAATTTCAACAACGGCTCCGGTGAACAATGACACCGCCCTGCCTCAAATTTCGGGCAAAACAAACTATCTTTTTGTCGAAACAGATGATGACGAAACAAATCTTCACTACGCCGTTTTGATTCAGGCGGATAAGGATAATTTGGCATACAAGGTATCAACATTGTCGCCGCAGATGACACTCAACGGAAAATCGCTTTTCAAAATTCTGTCAACGGACGGCGGCGCAGGGCTGCAAAAAGTTCTGAGCGAATATTTCGGTTTTGAAATTGACTATTATGCCTGCTTTAAGGACAATGATTTTACTAATTTTGCAGATAATATGGGCAAATTTGTCTATAAAAGCGATAAGGATATTCGCCACGACGGCGGCAGCGGAGACGACACATACACAATCCGTCTGCGCAAGGGCGAATCGTATCTTGACGGCGAGGATTTTTCAAATTTGATGCGTTATTATTCCGTTGACACAAAAAATTATTCCGCCGCAAACGAACTTGTTTTATATGCATTGACGGAATTGTTTAACGAAAAAAATTATGAGGATTGCGAATCTCTTTTCAGACTTTTCAACAAATCCGCGTCAACAAATATTTCAGTGCGAAATTTTGAGGATAATAAAAATTCCGTCGAGGTTTTCTGCTACAAAAATACGAATATTACGGTTTACAGCTGTGCTCCGACATATTCGGGCACCGCTTTGACACAGGATTCACTCAAAGATGTTAAAGGATATTTCAGCAAATAACGAGGTTTGGTATGATTACACAGGAGAATAAAGAAAAAATAATGCGTGCCGTTAAGGATATTTTGGAGGCTGTCGGCGAGGACCCAAATCGTCCCGGTCTTGTTGAAACACCGAAACGCGTTGCAAATATGTATGAGGAAATGTTTGCGGGACTTGATGAGGACCCGGCACAGCACTTAAAACTTTTTGACGAAAGTTCAAATGACGAGGTTGTTATTGTCCGCGATATTCCGTTTTCGTCAATGTGCGAGCATCATTTACTCCCGTTTATGGGCAAGGCTCACATTGCATACATTCCGGGCAACAATAAAATTATCGGTCTTTCAAAATTTGCACGCATTGTTGACAATTTTGCAAAGCGACCGCAGGTGCAGGAAAGGCTCACAAGCGATGTTGCAGATTTTTTGTATGACAATCTTTCGCCGAAAGGCGTTGCCGTTATAATCGAAGCGGAGCACACTTGTATGTCAATTCGCGGCGCAAAGGCATTCGGCTCGAAAACTCAAACATCGGCATTGCGCGGCAATATGCGCAACGACGCAAAAACAAGGGCAGAGGTTTTGGCTCTGCTCAACAAATAAGGAGCTTTTATGATTTGGAAATGCAGAGATAAAAATATCGTCTACGGCGAAAAGCCGATTATAATGGGCATTGTCAATGTTACGCCCGATTCGTTTTCGGACGGCGGCAAATGGTACGGCGCGGACAACGCTGTCAATCACGCGCTTGAATTGATTGAGCAGGGTGCGGATATTCTCGATTTCGGCGGTCAGTCGACACGCCCGGGCTACACCGAGGTTTCACCCGAGGAGGAATGGGCGAGGCTTGAGCCTGTAATCACCGCAATTCGCTCAAAAACCGATTTGCCGATTTCAATTGATACATATTTTCCGCTCGTTGCCGAAAACGCCTTAAAATGCGGCGCAGACATTATTAACGATGTAAGCGGTATAATTTCTCCCAAAATGGCAAAAATTGTCAAAAAACACGCCGCAGGCTGGATTTTAATGCATAACGGCGCCGGTTCGGTTACCGAAGTGCGCAATTTCTTTAAAAATTCACTTTTTGAATGTGAAAAACTCGGCGTTGACAAAAATACGATTTGCCTTGATATGGGCATCGGATTCGGCAAGGATTACACCCAAAGCCTCGAGCTTATCGCAAAAGTTGCAGAATATAAAGTTGACGGCTGTCCTATGCTTCTCGGCACAAGCCGCAAGCGTGTTATTGCGCAGGGAAGCGGTCAAACAGACCCTCAAAAACGCGTTTTCGGCAACATAGCGGCTGATACAGCGGCTGTTTTGGGCGGAGCAGATATTTTCCGCATACACGATGTCGAAAACGAAAAACAGGGCATTTATATGGCTTTTGAATTGAAAAAGGCAGGTGTTGTCATTGGATAAAATTTCAATAAAGGGGCTGAAACTTTTTGCTTATCACGGCGTAAACCCCGAGGAAAAGGAAAACGGTCAAAATTTTATTTTTGATGTTGATTATTATGTAAACATTACAAAGGCGTGCGCAAGCGACAATGTTGATGACACCGTGAGCTATGCAAAGGTTGTAAAAACTATACGCAGGGTTTTTACCGCCGAAAAGTATGATTTGATTGAAAGAGCGGCGCAGGTTGTTTCGGACGCGATTCTTGACGAATATCCCGATATTTTCAAGGTTGAAATCACGCTCAAAAAGCCCGAGGCACCGATTAAAGCCGATTTTGACTATGTCGGCGTGACTATTACGAGAGAAAGGTAATTTTCGTTTACTATGAGATATATTTTAAGCGTCGGCACAAATTTGGGCGACAGAAAAGGAAATATCGAAAGGGCGGTTGACGCGCTCAACAATATTCCTTACACCGATGTGGTGTCAGTTTCGTCGATTTATGAAACAGAGCCGGTCGGCTATGCAAGGCAGGACGATTTTTACAACGCAGTTCTTGTTGTCACCTCGCAGTTTGAGCCGCACGAAATGCTTGGCATCTGCCTCGGCATTGAGTCGGGCGTCGGCAGAGTTCGCGGCATTAAAAACGGACCGAGAATACTTGATTTGGATATTATTTTTGCCGAAAATCAAAAGATTGAAACGGCAAATTTGCAGGTGCCGCATCCGCGTTGCTTTGAAAGGCGTTTTGTTTTACAGCCGTTGCTCGAGGTTTTCCCCGACGGCAACGCTTTCGGCTTTGAATTTAAGTCATATATCGACAAAATCGAGGGTCAGGCAATCAGAATTGCCGACAAAATCAACCCCGATTTGATTTCCGACGAAATTTAAAAATCATATAAAACGAAAATCCCCTTGGTTTGTCGCCAAAGGGATTTTTTGTTACATAAATGCAGTCACGCTGTCGACAATATCCGCCATTTTGTTGACGGTTTTTTTAATCGTCTTTTTAGCCGAACAGCTTTTTGTTCCGCCGACCATTGCAATTGCAGAGCAAACAGCAAGAGTTGCGCCGATGCATTTCATAACATTTCGTTGAGTATTCATTTTCATAACGATTCCTCCCGCACTTTTTCAGTGCAATTATATTTTTTGAAAAATCGCTTTGTTTATTTGTTGAAATTTTTGTAAAAATTCTTGTTTTTTCAATTTTAAAATGATTAATGCAGGCGTTTTTGTTGACTTTTGAGCCGCATATGATAGAATAAACTTAAAGTTAAGTATAATAATAAAAAAAGAGGCAAAAATATGCTGTATTCAATCGGTGAGATTTCAAAAATGTTAGACATTCCGGTGTCAACCCTGCGCTATTATGACAAGGAGGGGCTTTTCCCCGACATTCAGCGCCAATCCGGCATTCGCAAATTCAGCGACAGAGAGATAGACATTTTGCGCCTGATTGAGTGCCTCAAAAAATCCGGGCTTGAAATCAAGGATATTAAGCAGTTTATGCAGTGGACCTGTGAGGGCAGTGCGTCATACGAAAAACGCAAAGCACTTTTTGAAAACCAAAGGCAAAAGGTTGAGCAGGAAATCGAACATTTACAAAAAACGCTTGCAATGCTCAAATTCAAATGCTGGTATTATGAAACCGCCATTGCCGACGGCAACGAGGACGGCATTCATCAAATGCTCCCCGACAAATTGCCGCCCGATATTCAAAAAATCTATGACATCAGCCACGGAAAATAATCGGTCGATTTTATCAATAATATAACCGAATATTGCAAATTGTATCGGTATATTCCAAAATAATGAATAATCGTAGGATTTTCGATAAAAAGCCTTCTCCCTCGGGAGAAGGTGTCAACGAAGTTGACGGATGAGGGGCAGGATTGCATTAACGCCAAATTAAACAAAACGCAATACAAAACACCTCATCCGCTTCGCTCCGCTCAGCACCTTCTCCTCAAGGAGAAGGCGTAATATTCTCACTTTTACAAATTCCTTACCATAAAATTACGCTCCCCTTTTGTCACTTCGTGACATTTCCCCCCGTCAAGCGGGGGAATTTCCTCGAGGGGAAGGCTTAATATTCCGCAAAAAAAAGAACAGGTGAAAACCTGTTCTTTCTTTATGCTTAATTCAATTGAATCAGTCGAATGCGTGACCTGCTGCACCGAATACAACATCAATCTTGTGTGCAACAACCTCTTCGATAAGGTCTCTTGCAGGAGTGAGATATTGTCTTGGGTCAAAGTGTGTCGGATTCTCTGCAAAGTGCTTTCTTACAGCAGCTGTCATTGCGATACGAATATCCGAGTCAACATTAATCTTACATACAGCCATCTTAGCAGCCTCGCGGAGCATATCCTCAGGAATGCCGATAGCGTCCGGCATTTCGCCGCCGTATTGGTTGATCATCTTGATGTGGTCTTGGTTAACAGATGATGCACCGTGAAGAACGATTGGGAAGTTAGGAAGCTGCTTGCCAACTTCTTCAAGAATATCAAATCTAAGCTGTGGCTTTTGACCCGGCTTAAACTTGTATGCACCGTGCGATGTGCCGATTGCGATAGCAAGTGAGTCAACGCCTGTGCGTGTAGCAAAGTCGTAAACTTCTTCAGGTCTTGTGTATGATGCGTTGTCAGAGTCAACCTTAACATCGTCCTCAACGCCTGCAAGTGTGCCAAGCTCGCCCTCAACAACTACGCCGTGAGCGTGTGCATATTCAACAACTTTCTTTGTCAAAGCAATGTTTTCCTCATAAGGAAGTGAAGAGCCGTCGATCATAACAGAAGTGAAGCCGCCGTCGATGCATGACTTACAAGTTTCAAAATCCGGGCCGTGGTCAAGGTGAAGTGCAATCGGAAGACCTGTTTCGTCTGCGGCAGCCTTTACCATAGCAACAAGATAATCGTGAGACGCATATTTTCTTGCGCCTGATGAGCATTGAAGAATAACCGGAGCCTCAAGCTTCTTTGCGGCTCTTGTGATACCCTGAACAATCTCCATATTGTTTACATTGAAAGCACCGATTGCATATCCGCCCTCGTATGCTTTCTTGAACATTTCTGTAGTAGTTACAAGTGGCATATTATTATATCTCCTATAATTTATTAAGCTTGCGGTGTTCCGCTCACTTTTCGCCTATATTATATTACAACGCGCATAAAATATCAACACTTAAATTGTAAAATAGCCGTTAACGCCGATTTACAGCCGTATTTTTTGTATTTTTGTTAATTTCGGATATAAGCCTTCCCCTTGAGGAAATTCCCCCGATTAACGGGGGAAATGTCACGAAGTGACAAAAGGGGAGCGTCTACGCTAGTAAAAGGTGCCGAGTGTAACGAGGCGGATGAGGTGTTTTGTATGCGTATATTGGTCAAATTAGCGCTGTTGTATGCATACCCCTCATCCGTCAACTGCGTTGCCACCTTCTCCCGAGGGAGAAGGCTTTGTTTAAAAATTCAACGCATTACTTCGTAGGGGCGAACTGTGTTCGCCCTTTTGTTGTAATTTGGGTGTCGGTAGATTCGGGCGAACACAGTTCGCCCCTACGGGGGTCCTATAATTTATAAGAGCAAAAAACGCATCTTCCAATGAAGATGCGTTTAATTTTATTCATTTTCTGCGGTTTTGGCGGTGGGTTGCTTTTTTCTGTTGTGAAGAATTGGGCTTAGCGGTTTGTATATAATCATTGACACCAAAACGCTGATTAAGCCCTTGACTATTGTAAACGGCATATTAAACACGATGAGTGCCTCGGCTATGCTCGCGGTGCTTTTTCTTATCACCTGATACATACCCAAAACAGCCTCCTCCGGGAAATTCAGCACGCCGTAATACAGCGGATAAACGATAAAAAAGTTTGCCGCAATGCTTAACAATCCCATAAACACCGCACCGGAAACGCCTGCAACAATTGCGTTTGAGAGCGTCTTTTTTTGCTTATAAACATATCCGGCAACGCCTGCAAATGCCGCGCCGAGTATGAAGTTTGAAAGCTCGCCTATATACATTGAGCCTGAAAACGGCAGATGGATTATGTTTTTAAGCAGTGCAATCACAATTCCTGCAACCGGACCGTATGCAAATGCGCCGATAAGCTCCGGCAAATCTGAGAAATCAAGCTTTATGAATGACGGCATAATCGGAATTGAAATTTCGATAAACTGCAAAACGGCGGCAACAGCCGTAAGCACGCCGCATCCTGCGATAATGTGGGTTTTGTTCTGCTTTGCGCCCTGCATGGAGGGTGTTTTTGATTTTGTTTTTGTCATAATAAAAAATCTCCTTTTCCTTGGGGGTAAAAAGAGAAACCCCGACGAACATTATTCGTCGGGGATGATGAACCGGTCACGCGCGGTTACGCATAAATGCACCGCACACCGCCTAAACAGGCTATGCAGGATTACGCATAAAATGCATCCTGCGCCTTATTTCTCTCATCCGGACTTATGGCGTTTGCCAATTACCGTCGGTTTCGGAATTGCACCGAATCAGCCGACCTGGGCGGTCGGGTCGTGGACTTTACCACCGGTGAGGATTTTCACCTCGCCCCGAAATAGTGATTATATTATAATTCGACATTTTATATTTGTCAACTATTTTGTCATTTCTTTTATATATCGCTTAAAGAAAGTGACGCCGTTTTTAAGCTGCGCAATCGGGATTCTCTCGTTTGTCGAATGGGTTGTGAGCATTAGTGACGCATCAACGGTGAACGGAGCAAAGCGATACAAATTGTCGGTGATTTCCTCGTAATGATAGCTGTCTGTGCCGCCCATAACAAGAAACGGTGCAACAATATTGTCATCGCTGATTTGATGTGCAAGCTTTTCGATTGTTTTAAACGCCTTTGTGTCTGTCGGCGAAACCTTGCTTGCCTCTTTACCTTTAAGCAGCTCAATTTCAATATTTTTGTTTTTGACAACCTTGCGTATATGCTCCTCGGTGTCCTTAAGCGTTGTGCCCGGGAGTTGACGGAAGTTTATCGTCACCGACGCGTTTTGCGGCAAAACATTTGCGGCAGGGCTTGCCTCAAGCATAGTGCAGGCTGTTGTTGTTCTTATAAATGTTGCGGCAGGCGGAAACGCTTTCATCACAGCGAAAAACAGCGGTTTCAAAATCTTTAAATTGCACATAATCATACGCGCGGGAAAAGATGTTCTTTTGCCCACAAGGCTGAAAAGATTGAAAACCGACGGCAGCATTTCGCATTTGAATTGGTGATTTTCCAAATCCTTTACCACATCGGCGATTTCGCCTGCGGCGGTGTGAACCGGCGGCTGTGACGAGTGACCGCCCTTTGCTTTAACGGTTACCTTAAAATCGGCATATCCCTTTTCGGCAATACCTACGCCGGCAAGGTTGCCTTGCAAAATCCCCTTGACATTTGCCGGAATGATTGCGCCGCCCTCATCAAGCGTCGAATCAAGGCGAACGCCTCTGTCTTTAAGCGTTTGCATTATATCGTGTGCGCCGTTGTTTGCACCTGCAACTATTTCTTCATTATGACCGAAGCAAAGATAAACAGTTCTTTCGGGTGTGTATCCCTCCTCAAGCAGTGTTTCGACTGCCTCCATAACGCAAATAAGGTGGTTTTTCATATCAAGGGCGCCTCTGCCCCAAATAAATTCGCCGTCATTATAACCCTCAAACGCAGGGTGTTCCCAATCATTTTCGGTTCCTGCCGAAATCGGCACAACATCTTGGTGCGACAAAAGCGCAATGCCGTCCAAATCGGGATTTGTGCCCTGCCAAGTATAAAGCAGTGCCGCCTGCGAAATTTTTTCGCGTTTGAGCGTTTTGTGAGTCAGCGGATATTCCTTTTCGAGAAAATCGTGAAATTTTTCAAATTCGCCCCAATCAACCTTGCTGTTGTCGGGGTTTGAAATTGTTTTTATCGCAATTGCCTGCGAAAGATGGCGCTGAACTCTCTCCTCGTCAACTCGTTCTTCCGGCATCGGCGTAACCTGCGGTTTTTCCTGCTTATAAAGCGATGCCTTTATCGCGGTTATGATTATAAGCGCGGCGATAACAGCAAGAATAATTAAAAATGTCTTCATCAGTCTAACCAGCCTTTCTTATACATTAAATGTGCGCCTGCCAGCGAAACAACAACGCCGACGGGAATCAGCACACCGGTGCCGAGCGTGCCTTTGAACAGCAAAATTATTGTAAGTGTCACAATCGGCAAGATTGATATTTTCCAGTGTTTTGCAAGATATGACGCGCAAAGTGCGCCGAAAAGCGCAGGCGTAACCTGCTGAAATGCCGGTGCAAACGCAGAGTCGGAGTCTGTTATGTTGTGAAGCACCGGGAAAAAAGCAAGCACGCAAACGGCAATTATGATTGTTGTCACAATTGACGAAACGGCGATTGATATTGTCGAAATAACTTCGCCCTCTTCGCTGCCCGGTTCAACCTCTGCGCTTTCCATTGCGTTGAGTGCAACAGGCAGTTTAAGATTTGTTATGTTTCCGGTAACAAAGCCGAGATAAGTTCCGCCGGTGCCGAGCATCGGTGAATATGTAATAACCTCCAATACAGCCGTAGGGTAAAATACAAGGGCAACGGTTGCAAGACCCTTGCCTATCATTTCAAGCTTTGGCGAAACGCCGAGATGCGCACAAATCAGCGCAGGAACAGACAAAAACAGCGCAAGAGTTATAAGAGTCCAAATTTTGCCGTATGTGTGGGTTTTGTTAATGTAATTATTACTATTATTATCCATTTTAACCCCTCCATTCCAAAAAGGCTATATCGTGCGGCAATATTTGCGCAAGCAACATTACAAGCGCCATTGCACCGATCATGGCAAACGGCATTGCAAAACTTTCAAGCCATTTCATTTTATTGAAGGTCGACAGCTTTTGAAATACAAGCATCAAAATTATCGAAAAAACAAGTGCCGCAAGCGAAAGCACGCCTGCACCGTCACCGATTATTGCCTTCTCGCCCGAGCCGGCAATCGCTCTTGCGACGAATGCCGAAATCAACCCGATGAATGCCGCAGCACTCATAACAGATGACCATTTGCTGTTTTTTGATGTTGTTTTTGCGATTTTGCCTTGTATTTTTTTGAGAAAAATCGGTATCAGCACAAGCGGCATAATTGAGCCGAGAGTCATAACCCATGCAACGGTTGCAAATACTGTCGGGTCCGTAATTTCGTTTGCTATTCCGCCTGTCAATCCGTATGCCTCAACGGCGTTTGTTGCCGCTGTGACCTCATACGATATGTTGCCTATTACCGTCAGCCGTATCCACGGCAAAACATAACCGAGACCTGCCGAAAGTGTCAGCACCGTTGCGACAATTCCGATTGCCGGCGCAACAGTGAAAAGACCCGAGGAAACTATTGTGCTTTTGATTTTTTCCTTGCTTATGCCAAGTTTTTTTGCCCTTTTTATTGCGCGAATTAAAAAGAACAGTGCCTGCGCTGTGACAAATGCCACAACTGTGAGTGTAAGTGCAATCATAAAACCGTCTTCTTTAAAATTCAAACAATCACCCTTTCGTTTTCGGTTTGATTTTTTGAGTGCTTGCCGAAATCGAATTTTCGGTCGCTCAAAATGTTACATTTTTTCTATTATATCATAAACAAAGTGTTTTTGCACACAATATTATCGGTGATTTTATGGATTTTGTAAAAATTATAATTTTAAGTGCCGTTTCGTTTCTTGTTTTGTTTGTCCTTTCAAAATTTATGGGCAGCCGCCAAATATCGCAGCTTTCGTTTTTCGATTATGTCATCGGCATTTCTATCGGCTCAATTGCCGCAGAAATGGCGACAAATATCGACCTTGCGTTGTGGAAAGGCGTTTTGGCTATGATAATATATGCCGCGCTTGATGTTTTGTTCGAGCTTTTGTCGCGAAAAAGCATAAAGGCGCGCAAGTTTATAAACGGCACGCCGATTATTTTGATAAATAATTCAAAAATTTCAAAATCCGCTCTCAAAAAGGCAAAAATCGAGCTTGACGATTTGATAACCGCCGCACGCTCCGCAGGATATTTCGATTTGTCGCAAATTGACACTGCGGTTATGGAAATAACGGGCAAAATCAGCTTTTTGCCAAAGCCGCTCGAGCGCCAGCTCACACCGCGCGATTTCAATTTTGCCCCTGTGCGCAAGGGTTTGCTTACAACGGTTGTTATCGACGGCGAGCTTTTGGCGGACAATATTGCATCTTCGGCAGTCACCGCCGATTATGTGACGCGCGTCATCGCAGAGCGCGAGCTGCGTGTTCAGGATGTGTTCCTTGCCACCGTTGACGAGTCCGGCAATGTCGAAATTTTTGAAAAGGAATGAGATTTTCGATAAATTTATCAAAAATACTACGCATTCCATCGTAGGGGCGAACTGTGTTCGCCCGATTTGTTGTAATTGGGTTGTCGGTAGATTCGGGCGAACACAGTTCGCCCCTACGGTTGGTTTATTATACATATCATAAAACATTTGTATTCCTCTTGAAGAAAATCCACCTCGTGGTTTGGTGCATTTGATTTTGGAAAATTGCCGTGTTATTTCACACAAAAAAGGAGACTCTGTACGAGCCTCCTTTATTTATGCGGTTAATTTTACTTTGTGAAGAATGTTAAAAATGCTTTGTATGCGGAATAAACATCAATCTTGCTGACGATTTCGTACGGAGCGTGCATCGACAAAACAGGAACGCCGACATCAATTGTGTCAACATCCATATTTGCGATATACATAGCGACTGTTCCGCCGCCTCCGCCGTCAACCTTGCCAAGCTCGCCTGTTTGCCACAAAACGCCGTTTTCATCAAGCAAATTGCCAACCCAAGCGCAAAATTCCGCACTTGCGTCAGAGGTGCCGCTCTTGCCGCGCGCCCCGGTAAACTTTGTCACGCAAACGCCGTTGTTGATAAAGCTTGCGTTGTTCTTTTCAAAAACGGTTGACCATGTCGGGTCATATGCCGCGTTAACATCTGCGCTGAGGCATTTTGAGTTGCGCAAAACATCTCTGCCCTCAAAGCCCTCAAGGCGTGCCAAATCCTCAACAAAATATTTGAGATATGATGAGTTAAGACCCGTATTGCCGTCGGAGCCTGTTTCTTCCTTATCGGTCAAAACTGTGATTGCCGTGTATTCGGGAGCCTCGTCAATATCGAGAATTGCCTGAAGTGCAGGGTATGAGCAAACTCTGTCGTCGTGACCGTAGCCGCCGATCATGCTCCTGTCAAAGCCGATGTCATCAACGGTATATGCCGGCACAAGTTCAAGCTCGGCAGAAAGAAAATCTCTTTCAACAATGCCGTATTTTTCATAAAGCAACGAAAGGAGATTAAGCTTAATTCTTTCGCTTTCGTCATCGTCTTTAAACGGACGCGAGCCGATTACAACATTAAGTTCCTCGCCCTTAACAATTTCGTTTGCCTTGCGCTGCATTTGCTCGCCGCCGAGATGGGGGAGAATGTCGGTGATGCAGAACTTCGGCTCGCCCGGCTCTTCGCCGATTCTAACATCGACAAAACTGCCGTCGGCTTTGCAAACTCTGCCGTGCAGAGAAAGCGGAATTGTTGTCCACTGATATTTTTTGATTCCGCCGTAGTAGTGTGTTTTGAAATATCCAACGCCGTCCTGCTCGTAAATCGGGCATTGTTTCAAATCAAGGCGCGGAGAGTCAATGTGAGCGGCGGAAATTCTTACGCCGTCCTTAATGCTTCTTTTGCCTTTAACGCAAAGAATGATTGCCTTGCCTCTGTTTGCGTAATAAACTTTGTCGCCTGCATTGAGTGCGCCGCCGAATTCGTCAAATTTAACAAATCCGTTTTTCTGCGCAACATCCTCAACATAAGCGGCAACCTCGCGCTCTGTTTTGTGAGTGCCCAAAAATTCCTTGTATCCCTCGCAAAATTCATCGCAGGCGTTCAATTCGTCCTCGGTGAAAACATCAATGCCGTTTTTCTTTTGGTTAAACAGCATTTCTTTTAATTGCTTTGTTTTTTCACTCATAAAATTGCCTCCATAATTTTATCTATTTGATTTATTATATCCCTGCCGTCATTATAAATTACATAATCACTGCGCTTGATATAATAATCGTTGTCAAATTGTGCGTTCATTCTGATAAACGCCTGTCGCGCCGTCAAATTGTCGCGCTTTAAAATTCGTTCAAGCCTCATTTCGTCGGGAGCGACAACGGTGATAACTTTGTAGCAGTCGTCCTGCGCGTTTGCCTCAAACAGCTGCGGCGCGTCAAGCACGCACAAGCCGTCAGCCTGCTGTCTGCAAAGGTCGATAACCTTTGGGTGAACTATTCTGTTTAGAGCATCCGTTTTTTCTTTTGATTCAAACGCTCTTTGTGCCAAAAGCCGCCTGTTAAGCTCGCCGTTGGTCAAAATATCGTTGCCGAATTCCGCCGCAAGCTCCTCCAAAACGGGTGAGCCTTTTTCTTCTGCCTTGCGCACATAATAATCACAGTCGATTATTTTAAAACCGCGTTTTTTCAGTTCCTCGCCGACAAATCCCTTGCCTGCGCCGGTCGGACCGGTCAAGCCGATTGTAAACGGTTTGTCAAGGTCGATAACGCAAAACGCCGCCGCGCGGATAAGGCGGTTGTAAACAGCCATGCCTACACCGTCCTTGTGCGGAATGTGGGCATAAACTTTTTTTGCTCCAAGTTCGTCAAGGTGCCTCAATGCGTCAAAAAGCTCTCTCGCCTGGCTCAAATCGTCATTTTCTCTGCCGTATGTCACCTTTGGAATGGTGATATTGTCGCCGTCAAAGCAAAGCGCGTATGCGTTTTTGCGTGAGTTGACAAATTTTTCGTATTTATCTTTGTCGCCTTTGACGATTACTACCTTCGCCTTTGGGGCATAGTGCTTGTATTTCATTCCCGGCGATGCGGCAACTTCGTTGTCTTTCATACCTTCAAGCACTGCCGGTGCAACATAAACCTCACCGATAACGCTCTCAAGCATTTCTTTTGTTATTGCACCGGGGCGCAACAGCGTCGGCACCTCAGCAGCAAGCGTTATGACAGTTGATTCGACGCCGTATTCACAGTCGCCGCCGTCAATAATCGCGTCAATTTTGCCCATCATATCGTCGATAACATATTTTGCCCTTGTCGGACTCGGCAAGCCCGATGTGTTTGCGCTCGGTGCGGCAATCGGGCATCCGCTCGCCTTGATCAGCGCGTGCGCCGTTTCGTTAATCGGCATACGCACGGCTACGGTGTCAAGACCGCCCGAAACAGTTTTGCCCACTTTGTCGCTTTTCGGCAAAATTATTGTGAGCGGACCGGGAAAAAACGCGTCCATCAGTGCCTTTGCTTTCGGAGTTACCTCCCTGACAAGCGGCTTTATATCACCCTTTTCTGCAATGTGAACAATCAGCGGATTGTCGCTCGGTCTGCCTTTTGCGGCATAAATGTTTTTAACAGCTTCGTCATTGAGAGCGTCTGCGCCCAAGCCGTAAACCGTTTCGGTCGGAAAGGCGACAAGCCCTCCGTCTGCCAAAATTTTTCCGGCGATTTGAATATCTTTTTCGTCGGGAGTCAAAATTTTTGTTTGCATATCGCTTTAGTCCTCTTGCGATGCCTTGAGCTTTTCGGCGGTGTCTGCTGTGATAAGCGCGTCGATAAGCTCGTCTAAATCGCCGTTCAAAATCTGCTCAAGCTTGTAAAGGGTGAGATTGATTCTGTGGTCGGATACTCTGCCCTGCGGATAGTTGTATGTTCTGATTCTTTCGCTTCTGTCGCCGGTGCCGACCTGCGCCTTTCTCTCGCCTGCGATTTCGGCGTCGTGCTTTGCCTTTTCCATATCATAAAGGCGCGCGCGCAAAACCATCATTGCCTTGTCCTTGTTTTGGTGCTGTGAGCGTTGGTCCTGACATTCGACAACTGTGCCCGTCGGTATATGCGTTATGCGTATTGCCGACGATGTTTTGTTGATGTGCTGACCGCCTGCGCCCGATGAGCGGAAAGTATCAATCTGCAAATCCTTTTCGTTTATTTCAAAATCAATATCGTCTGCCTCGGGCAAAACGGCAACTGTTGTTGTCGATGTGTGTATTCTGCCCTGGCTTTCCGTTTCGGGCACACGCTGAACGCGGTGAACGCCCGATTCAAACTTAAATCTCGAATATGCGCCGTCACCCTGAACGGAAAAGCTGATTTCCTTATATCCGCCAAGGCCGGTTTCGCTTGATGAAAGCACTTCGGTTTTAAAGCCCTTTGATTCGGCATACATAGAGTACATTCTGTAAAGCACGCCTGCAAAAAGTGCCGATTCCTCACCGCCTGCGCCGCCGCGGATTTCGATAATAACATTTTTGTCATCGTTAGGGTCGCGCGGCAAAAGCAAAACTTTAAGTTCCTCTTCGATTCGCTCAATGTCTTTTTTGCTTTGCTCAAATTCTTCCTTTACCATTTCGGCAAAATCGTCGTCAAGCGAGCTGTCGCCGAGCATTTCTTTTGATTCCTCAAAGGATTCCTGCGCCTTTTTGTATTCACGGAATTTCTCAACAACGGGAGTGAGCTGTTTAAGCTCTTTCATCAATTTTGTGTATTGTTCAAGGTCTGCGATAACATCCGGCTGACACACAAGGTCATTCACCGTTTCAAACCTTTTTTCAACTTCTTCCAACTTATTTATCATATATTATCCTCGCTGATTATTTTATAAAACCTTTGTTCCTTGATTTTTCTTGTTTTTTCATCTGCCGACGAGTCGATAAATTCAATACTGCCGCGCTCTTTTTTGTCGCTCAAAATGCCGTTTTCGCAAAGCACTCTTTTGAGCTGTTTGCTCACGCCCTCGGCGCCGTCAAAAAAGCGAACATTGCCCAAAACCTCGGCAATTTCTTTTTTAACAAGCGGATAGTGTGTGCAACCCAAAACAACATTGTCAACTCTGCCGCGGTATTGCGACAGAGTGTCGGACAAATGTTTTTTGATTTCCTCACGGTCACCTTTTTCAATCACATCCGCAAGCCCCACGCAGGCGTGCAGCTCCGTTTTGTGATTGTTGTATTTGTAGTATAATCTGTGGAATTTTTCGCTCTCGAGCGTGCCTTTTGTCGCCATAACAAGCGTGAAGCCGTCGGGGTTTTTGTCATAAACCATTTTGTATGCCGGCTCAATTGCGATAAACGGGGTCGGCTTGAATTTTTCTCTCAGTTCGGCAACAGCTTTTGCCGATGCGGTGTTGCACGCAACAACAATCGCCTTGCAATTTTTTTCGCCGATAAGATATTCAACGATATGATTGCATCTGTCTATTATATCTTCGTCACTTTTGTCGCCGTAGGGATTGTGCGCCGAGTCGCTGAAAAACACATAGTTTTCGTTCGGCAAAATTTTCAGCGCTTTTACCAAAACGGTGCTTCCGCCGATTCCCGAGTCAAGAAAGCCTATCGGTCGGTCATTCTTTTTCATTTTTTACTGCCTTAATGTTCTTTTCTATTTTATTTCGCGGCACCATAACTTCTCTGCCGCATTTGGTGCATCGGATTTTAAAATCCGCACCGATTCTTAAAACCTCAAATTCCTTATTTGAGCAAGGATGAGGCTTTTTCATAATCAAAATGTCGCCTACATTGATGTTCATAAGGTCTCCTTAGCATATTTTAATAAACATATTTGTTTTTAATCCTATATATTATAGCACCATATTTTGCCTTTATCAACATAATTAAATATTTAGCGGCATATAAATGAAATACCGAAAAATGCAAAATGCGCGGCGCAATTTTTGTCGCAGTTTTATTATATTGCCGTCGAAAGTAAGGCGACGGATTTTGCTTTAAAACGAAAGGTTATGAAATTTTATGAAATATTTGCCGGAGGGTGTAAATCCCGCTCTTTTAAAGGAATTTGAAAATATCGGCGAGGTCGAAACCGCCGCCGAGTCGGGAGAGATTTTTGAGGGCAGGGTCACCGTTTGCGACACGGCACGCAATTTACATATTCGCCTCGGCAAAATCCACGGCGTCATTCCGTACAAAGAGGGCGCGCTCGGCATTTCCGACGGCTCTGTGCGCGACATTGCGCTCATTTCAAAGGTCAACAAAATTGTTTGTTTCAAGGTTACGGGCATCGGCGATTTCGGCGGCGAGGCGGTAGCCCTTCTTTCGCGCCGCCTTGTGCAGCAGGAGTGTATGGATAATTATATTTCCCATCTGTCCGTCGGTGATGTTATCGGCGCAAAAGTTACTCACCTTGAAAAATTCGGCGCGTTTATTGATATCGGCGCAGGGATAAATTCGCTCATTCCGATTGATATGCTCTCGGTGTCGCGCATTTCGCATGCGTCGCAAAGGCTGTTTGAGGGCGAACTTATCCGCACTGTGCTAAAAAACAAGTTCGACGGCAAGCTTACCTTTACGCTCAAGGAGCTTCTCGGCACATGGAGCGAAAATGCGGCGCTGTTCTCCGTCGGCGAAACGGTTACGGGCGTTGTGCGCAGTGTTGAATCATACGGCGTTTTTGTCGAGCTTATGCCGAATTTGGCAGGGCTTGCCGAGCCGTGTGACGATTTGGTGCCGGGGCAGTGCGTTTCGGTCTATATAAAGTCTATAATCCCCGACAAAATGAAAATCAAGCTTGTCATAGTTCAGTCATTCGACTCTGCCGCCGTACAAAGCGAGCTTGTCTATTTTGATGAGCGCAACCATATCGACAGCTGGCATTTTTCGCCGACCGGCGCAATAAAAACGGTTGAAACATATTTTGAATAGCTTGAATTTGGAAAAGTGAAAATAAAAAAGTGCATAAGAAATAAATGCTCAAAAACAAATAAAAGCCGCACGGAGTTACCTCGCCGTGCGGTTTACTGTTTATTATAATACTTTTGAAAGGAAATCTTGGAGTCTTGCATCTTTCGGATTTGTGAAAAATTCCTCAGGCTCCGCTTCTTCCTTGATGATTCCCTCGTCAATGAAAAGCACCTTTGATGCAACTTGGCGTGCAAATCCCATTTCGTGGGTTACGACAACCATCGTCATTCCGTCGTCGGCAAGCTTTTTCATAACCTGCAAAACCTCGCCTACCATTTCGGGGTCAAGTGCGGAGGTCGGCTCGTCAAAAAGCATAACTTTCGGGTTCATTGCAAGCGCTCTCACGATTGCAACCCTTTGCTTTTGACCGCCCGAGAGCATGCTCGGATAAGCGTCTGCCTTGTCCTCGAGTCCAACCATTTTAAGGAGTCTGATTGCCTCTTTTTCCGCCTCGTCCTTCGTCATAAGCTTAAGCTTAACGGGGGCAAGAGTAATGTTTTTGAGAATTGTCAAATTATTGAAAAGGTTGAAATGCTGAAAAACCATTCCCATATGGCGGCGAACTTCGTTGATGTCGCACTTTTTGTCGGTAATGCATTTGTCCTCAAAGTAGATTTCGCCGTCCGTCGGCTGTTCAAGCAGGTTCAGGCATCTCAAAAATGTGCTTTTGCCCGAGCCTGAAGGACCGATTACAACGATTTTTTCACCGCGGTGAATTTCGTAATCAATGCCTTTAAGCACTTCGTTGTCGCCGAATGATTTTCTTAAATTTTTAACCTTGATGATTGCTTCATCATTTGCTTTGTTGTAAGGAGTGGTCACTCTTGCGCATCCTCCTTTCCATAATTCTGATAAGCGTAGAAATAACAAGCACCATTACTATGTAAATGACTGCCATTACAAGATAAGGCACCATAAAGTCATATGTGTTTGAGCCTATACGCTGGAATGCAAGATAAAGGTCGGTTGCGCCGACAAAGCTTACGACCGATGTTTCTTTGATAAGTGAAATAAACTCGTTGCCCAATGTCGGCAAAATGTTTTTCACAGCCTGCGGAATGATAATTTTTATCATTGTTGTGCCGAAGCTCAAGCCGACCGAACGGCCGCCCTCCATCTGACCGGAGTCAACGGAAAGAATACCGGCTCTCATGATTTCGGATATGTATGCGCCCGAGTTTAAGCCGAAAACGACAACCGCAACCGGCACCGATTTCAAATTTATGCTCAAAAGCGGCATAAGTACATAGTAAAACAGCAAAAGCTGAACAACTATCGGCGTGCCTCTGAAAAAGCTGACATAAAGCCTTGCTATCCAGTCCAAAATTTTAACAAGCGGGTTTGTTTTTGGCACAACCCTTGCCGTTGCAATCAGCGTGCCTATTACAATACCTATAACAAGACCGAGAACGGCGATAATAAGCGTGTTTCTCAAACCCTCAAGCACAACGGTGTATCCGCCGTTATCGTGAAAGAATTGCCAAAACACATCAAACTTTTTTTCAAAATTCATTTATATTTCCTCATAATAAATGCCCGCTCATATCGAACGGGCATCTTTGTTCAGCAAAATTATGCTACTGCGTTGATAGCCGCAGTGATTGCTGCAGCAGGAGCCGCGTCGATAATTACATAGTTAACGCCGCCGTTGATTAAATCCTGAACAGCAAGAGAGCCGTTTGCATAGCCCTTCCATGTAGCGCCGAGCTTGTCAAAGCCGAATTCTGTGCTGCCTTGAACATATGACTGACCTGTTGTGCCTGTTTGACCGCCGATAAGTGTGTTTGCGTCAAAGCTCTTGAGAATCTTGTCAACATCCTCTTTTGTCTTGCATGAGTCAAACTTTGTATCGTCTGCCTTGCAGATGAGCTTTTGTGATGCAGAGTAGTATGAATCGGAGAAGTCAACCTGCTTTGCTCTTGCCGGGTTTACTGTAAGACCTGCCATGCCGATGTCAGCCTTTTGCTGTTGAACAGAAAGAAGAACAGCGTCAAATGCCATATCAACAATTACAAGTTCCTTGTTGAGCTTTTTAGCAAGAAGATTTGCGATTTCCATATCAATGCCGTAGAACTTGTCGCCCTCTTTGTATTCAAAAGGCTTAAACTCTGCGTTTGTTGCAACAACAAGCTGGTCCTTGCTGTCGTCCTTCTTTGCTGAAGCCACGCCCTGCGGTGTGCCGTTGCCGAAGTAGTTGTTTGAAATCTTGTCAAGCTCGCCGTTTGACTTCATTTCCTTAAGAAGCTCGTTGCACTTCTCTTTGAGTTCCGGCTGATTTTTGTCAACACCGAAAGCGTATTCTTCGCTTGAAAGCTCGATGTCGATAACTTTAACCTTGGCTGTTGATGAACTTTTTGCTTTGTCCTTGCCGTCGTCATTGCTCTTTGACGAGCAACCTGCAAATGCGGCCGCAACGCATACAATTGCAAGAACAACGCAAAGGATTTTTTTAATGTTTTTCATTTTTCTTTCTCCTTTAAACATTAAATTTGGTAAGCTTTATACATATTTATATGCATTACTTATGCAAGTAAAATACCACAATGAAATGTTTTTGTCAATTCCTAATGTGTATTTATACATCAAATTTATATATATTCACTAATTCATCGCCGAAAAGCCGCCGCTCACAGTGCAATTTAACTATTTATCAAATTAACACTTTACTTTAGTAAAGAAATAAAGTATAATTAACCCATCATATATAGAGAAAGAGGTATATTTCAATGAAAAATTTAAAAAAGGTTATCGCTGTTCTTTTGGCAGTTGTTACCGTTGCGTTTGCATTTGCCGCATGCTCCGGTTCAAAAACAGATAAAAGCACAAGCGATTATGACAAGGTAGTTAAAAGCGGCAAAATCGTTGTCGGTGTTACCGTTTACGAGCCTATGGATTATAAAGACAAAGACGGCAACTGGACAGGTTTTGACGCAGAGCTTGCAGAGGCTGTTGCAAAGAAAATGGGCGTTAAGGCAGAATTTGTCGCAATCAATTGGGACAACAGATTTACAGAACTTGCATCGGGCACAGTTGACTGCCTTTGGAACGGTATGACAATTGACGATTCCGTTAAAGCAAACTGCAGTCTTTCAAATCCGTATGCAACAAACAGCCAGGTTGTTGTTATGAAAAAAGACAAGCTTGCAAAGTATAAAGACGCCGCATCAATGTCGGAACTTAACATTGCGGTTGAAAAAGGCTCTGCCGGCGAAAAAGAGGCACAAAAGATTTCTAAAAATGTTTTGTCGCTTGCTTTGCAGTCGGATGCACTTAAAGAAGTTCACGCAGGAACATCCGACGCATGCATTATCGACTCAACAATGGCAAACGCCATGACTGCCGACGGCAAGGACTTTTCCGATTTGGGCTACACCGTTTCTCTTACAACAGAGCAATACGGTATCGGTTTCAGAAAGGATTCCGATATGGCATCAAAAATCAACGCATATCTTGACGAGCTTAAGAAAGACGGCACACTTCAAAAGCTTTCCGAAAAATATGGCGTAAATCTTGCCGAATAAAATTTTTTGAATATTTAAAATGCCTTGCGGAATTATGCCGCAAGGCATTTGTTTGCGATTGAGAATATATCTTTTTGATGAAAGGGACTTGTTATGGGTACATCATTGCTTGAGGTTACAATTGAATTGCTCAAGGGCTTTTGGACAAATTTCAAATTGTTCGGAATCACGCTTGTCGCAGCACTGCCGATAGGGCTTGTGTTGAGTTTTGGCTCGATGTCAAAATTCAAACCTCTCAAATTTCTTGTAAAAATTCTTGTTTGGATAATCAGGGGCACACCGCTTATGCTTCAAATCATTGTTGTTTTTTACGGTCCGGGTTTGCTTTTCGGCATTCAGGTTGACAGCTCGTATCGATTTAAAGCGGCGGTTATAGCGTTTATCATCAATTATTCGTGTTATTTCAGCGAAATCTATCGCGGCGGAATCGAGGGTATTCCCAAGGGTCAGCAGGAGGCAGGTCTTGTTCTCGGAATGTCAAAGTCGCAGATTTTCTTTAAGGTAACCCTTCTTCAGGTTATCAAGCGCATTGTTCCGCCGATGAGCAATGAAATTATCACTCTTGTTAAAGATACATCGCTTGCAAGAACGATTGCGATTGTCGAGATTATCCGCGTAGGCGAGGATTATATTACCGGTGCGGCGCTGTTTTGGCCGCTGTTCTACACCGCAGTGTTCTATCTTGTGTTCTGCGGCATTCTCACACTGCTTTTCGGCGCAATCGAAAAGAAAATGAGCTATTTCAACAGTTAAGGAGGCGGACATTATGGCTTTGTTAGAGGTTAAAGGAATTAAAAAGCGTTTCGGAAAATCCGAAATTCTCAAGGGCATTGATTTTGACCTTGAAAAGGGCGAGGTCTTGTCGATTATCGGCTCGTCCGGCTCGGGCAAAACAACGCTCCTTCGCTGTATCAATTTTCTCGAATTTGCCGAAAACGGCACAATCACCGTCAACGGCGAACAGATTTATAACGGCGAAACCGATAATAAAATCAAGGAAAAGGATTTGCGCGAAAAGCGTTTGCATTTCGGACTTGTTTTTCAGGATTTCAACCTTTTTCCGCAGTATAATGTTTTGCAAAATCTCACGCTTGCTCCGTCGCTTTTGAAAATGGGCACAAAGGAGGAGCTTGAGGCGCAGGCAAGGCAAATCATCAAAAAAGTCGGTCTTGAAGAAAAGGTGGATTTTTATCCGAGTCAGCTTTCGGGCGGTCAAAAGCAGAGGGTTGCAATTGCGCGTGCGCTTATGCTCAACCCCGATATTCTTTGTTTTGACGAGCCTACATCGGCGCTCGACCCCGAGCTTACTGGCGAGGTTTTGCGCGTTATCAAGTCGCTTAAAGACACGGGCAGCACCATGATTGTCGTAACCCACGAGATGGAGTTTGCACGCAATGTTTCCGACAAAGTTATGTTTATGGCAGACGGTGTTGTTGAGGAAATGGGCGACCCGGCTCAAATTTTTGACAATCCGCATTCGGAAAAAACACGCGCTTTTCTTGCAAATTCGCTCGAAAAGATATAATATATCGGTATAGGCTTAATAAACTATTTTTAGTGCGTAGTTTTAAAGGGGTTTTTATGAATTACGATTTCAAGTTCACATACAGGGCGAACAACAAAATTAAAACCGCCGTCGGCGCAAACGATGATTTTAACCTCGAGGTTAATGAGGACAAAAACCGTTTAAAGGTCACTCTTTGCCCAAGCAGAGATGTCGAGATTTTGAGCTTTTACGCTCAAAGGCGATATGATTTTTCCGGCGACACAAAATTTATGGCAAACGGCTATCAGTCATGGACAGATACAAAAGAGTTTGCGAAATATGAGCGTATGCCGGGCACAGGATTTGTCACAATAAGTCCGTTCGGCAAAAACTTAGGCTTAAAATATGTCGGCGACTATAATTTTGTCAACCAAGAAACGGCAGACGGCTGTTTTCATTCCCACGGATTTGCCTATGTTTCAAAAAACGGCAAAATCGACCTTTTCGGCTCTCTTTCCGACAAAACCGGCTACACCGTGATTTATGCCGATATGAACAATGATATTATCCGTTTTTCAAAGGATATTGAGGGCGTTGTGATTTCAAAGCCTTACGATATTCTCGATTTATATATCGACAGCGGCGAGTATGACGCCGTTTTCGACAGATATTTTGCCGCAATGGGCGTAACACCGCTCACCGACAAAAAAATAAAAGGCTACACATCTTGGTATAACTATTATCAAAACATTTCACAGGATATTGTTTTACGCGATTTGGAGTCGCTTGCAAAGCAAAAGGAATATGTTAACACGTTTCAAATCGACGACGGCTATCAAACGGCTGTCGGCGACTGGCTTTCGACAGATTTAAAAAAATTCCCCTCGGGTATGAAATATATTGCCGACAGTATTCATTCAAATGGCTTTCAGGCAGGCATTTGGCTTGCTCCGTTCGGTGCGCAGAAAAATTCAAAACTTGCCGCCGAGCACCCCGATTGGCTGATTAAGGATAAAAAGGGCAAACCTATTCCCGTCGGCGCAAACTGGGGCGGATTTTATGCGCTCGATATTTATAATGACGGTGCGCGCGAATATATCAAAAATGTTTTTGATGTTGTACTCAACGATTGGGGCTTTGACCTTGTAAAACTCGATTTTCTCTATGCCGCTTGTATTGTTCCGCTTTACGGCAAATCAAGGGGCGAAATCGAGTATGACGCAATCGACCTTTTGCGAGAGTGCGTCGGCAACAAAAAAATCCTCGGTTGCGGCGTTCCTATGATGCCGTGTTTCGGCAAGGTGGATTATATGCGCATCGGAGCCGATATGGCGCTTTCGTGGCAGCACACATTTTTGCGAAAAAATATGCACCGCGAGGATGTTTCGACTCCAAACGCATTGCACAACAGTATTTATCGCCGTTGCTTAAACGGCAGGGCGTTTTTAAACGACCCGGATGTGTTCCTTCTTCGCAGAACAAATATCAAGTTTACGGTTGAACAGCAAAAGTTGCTTGCAAAATTCATCAAGCTTTTCGGCTCGGTATTGTTTATGAGCGACAATATCGCCGATTATGACAGTGATCAACTTGAAACATTTAAGGATGTTTTGACAGACGATGCAAAAATCCTTGCAATCAACGAAGTCAACGATATTGTCTTTATTGATTACAGTCAAAACAACAAAGAGCATACGCTCAAATTCAATGTCGCAACGGGCGATGTTTATTAATTCATCATTATCGGGTGCAATTATGGAAGAAATTACGGTTAAACAATTGCTTAAAATGGACGAGCGCGATTACCTTGTGATTGACATAAGGGATTCGATTGCTTTTGCATACGGCAGTATAAACGGCGCGGTCAATGTCCCTGCCGACGAGGTGGAGAATTACAGCGATTTTCCGTCGGACAAACTGCTTGTTATTTGTTGCAAAAGCGGTGTTATCAGCGACTCCGTTGCCGAGCATCTGCGCGAACGCGGATTCAATGCCGCAAATCTCAAAGAGGGATATTACGGCTATATGCTCTCCTCGCTTAAGGCTGACGAGCAAAGGGCAAAGGATGTCGAGCGCAGTATAAACAAAAAATTTCATAAGGGCATTTGGAGCAAGTTCACCGCCGCACTCAACGATTACGATTTGATTCAGCCGGGCGACAAAATCGCCGTTTGCATTTCGGGCGGCAAGGATTCAATGCTTATGGCAAAGCTTTTTCAGGAGCTTAAGCGCCACAACAAGTTTCCGTTTGAGGTGGTCTATCTCGTTATGGACCCCGGCTACAGCCCCGAAAACAGAGAAATTATCGAGCGCAACGCAAAAATGCTCGGCGTGCCGATAACCGTTTTTGAGTCAAATATTTTTGAGTCTGTTTTGCATATCGACAAATCGCCGTGCTATATCTGCGCGCGTATGCGCCGCGGCTACCTTTATAATAAGGCAAAGGAGCTTGGTTGCAATAAAATCGCCCTCGGTCATCATTATGACGATGTAATCGAAACGATTTTGATGGGTATGCTCTACGGCGGTCAGGTGCAAACGATGATGCCCAAATTGCACAGCACAAATTTTGAGGGTATGGAGCTTATTCGCCCGATGTATCTCATTCGCGAGGACGAAATCAAGCGCTGGCGCGATTTCAACGATTTGCATTTTATTCAGTGCGCCTGCAAGTTCACCGACACCTGCACCTCCTGCAACCCCGACAACGCCTCAAAGCGTCAAGAGGTTAAAAATATGATAAGGCAACTGAAAAAGGTCAATCCGCAGGTCGAAAGCAACATTTTCCGCAGTGTCGAAAATGTCAATATAGACACCGTTATTAAGTATAAAAAGGACGGCATTAAGCATTCGTTTTTAGAAAATTATTAATCAAATGTATAAAAAACAGGTTTAAAACCTTCAAAAATCACCAAAACGGCACAGTTCTTAATGTGCTGTTTTGTTCTTATTTACAAAAAATTCATATTTCGGTTGACAATTTGTCTTCTCGGTACTACTATGAAGTCAATAAATAACACAATCAAATGCAACGAACAGGAAATGACTCTTCGTATCACCGCTTTCAGAAAGCCGCCGGTAGTGCAAGACGGTAACAAGGCACGGCAGAGCCCTCACCTGCAAGCAGTTTTGGTCAACGGCATTTTTGCTCAGTAGTCAAAATCGGCTCCCACCGTTAACGGGCACGCCATCCGATGGTTTTTATTTGGGCGGCGATTGAGCGGTCGGCTTTCAGTCGGCAAGCAAAGTGGTAACGCGGAAGTTTTAACTGCAACGGCGCAGTTCGCAGTGCAGTTTTGCCTTCGTCTTTGCACGGTAATCTAAAAAGGATTGCCGTTTAAAGACGGGGCTTATTTTTTTTGCCGCATTTGGTTGTGAATATAATTTTGAGTAAAAAGAAAAGGAGAAATTGTTATGAACACATTAGTAATTGTATTGATTGCAATTGTAGTTCTTGCACTTGCCTATGTCTTTTACGGTCGCCGTATTGCGAATAAATGGGGCATCGACCCTAATGCAGAAACTCCGGCTGTAAAGTATAATGACGGCAAGGACTATGTTCCCACAAACGGATGGACTGTTTTCAGCCATCAATTTTCATCAATCGCAGGCGCAGGCCCTGTTACCGGCGCAATTCAGGCTGCCGTTTTCGGCTGGGTTCCCGTTTTGCTTTGGATTTTAATCGGCGGCGTTTTCTTCGGCGCAGTTACCGACTTCGGTGCGCTTTATGCGTCTGTTAAAAACAAGGGCAAATCAATGGGCATGCTCATTGAGCAGTATATCGGCAAGCTCGGCAGAAAGCTTTTCACAATTTTCTGCTGGTTGTTCTCATTGCTTGTTATCGCGGTTTTCGCTGATATGGTTTCGGGCACATTCACAGCCTTTGACGCAGACACCGGCGTAAAACTTCCGGCAGCAGCTACAAACGGCTCGGCAGGTATGGTATCAATTATGTTTATGGTATTTGCCGTTGTCTTCGGTTTGCTTCAAAAGAAATTCAATATTTCCGGTTGGAAAGAGTTTGTTCTCGGAGTTGTATTTATCGTTGCATCGTTTGCAATCGGCATTGCCTGCCCGATTACACTCGGCAAGGACGCTTGGAGCTATGTTGTATTTGCATATATCTTTGTTGCCGCAATTATGCCGATTTGGCTTATGAAACAGCCGCGTGACTTTATGACAACGATTATGTTTGTTTGTATGATTGTCGGCGCTGTTGTTGGTCTTATTATCGGTCACCCGACTATGAATTTGCCGGCTTACACAGGATTTAACAACGCAAAGCTCGGCACAATGTTCCCGATTTTGTTTGTAACAGTTGCGTGCGGTGCCGTTTCGGGCTTCCACAGCCTTGTATCATCAGGCACATCATCAAAAACAATCGCCAACGAAAAAGATATGCTCAAGGTTGGCTACGGCGCAATGATTCTTGAAAGCTTGCTTGCTGTTTTGGCTCTTTGCGTTGCAGGTGCGGCTGCATCAAAGAGCGGCGTTCCGGCTGACGGCACTCCGTTCCAAATCTTCAGCCGCGGCGTTGCCGGATTCTTTGAGGAAATGGGTATGCCTGTTTCCGTAGCAACCGTATTTATGACCATGTGCGTTTCGGCACTTGCCCTCACAACATTGGATGCAGTTGCCCGTATCGGCAAAATGTGTTTCCAAGAGATTTTCAGCGTTGACGATATGGAACACGCAGAAACATGGAGAAAGGTGCTTTGCAATCCTTATTTTGCAACGATCTTCACTCTCCTTTGCGGCTTTGTTCTCACAAAGGTCGGCTATCAGGCAATTTGGCCGTTGTTCGGCTCTGCAAACCAGTTGCTCAGCGCACTCGTTCTCATCACACTTTGCATATTCCTCAAGGTTACGGGCAGAAGCAACAAGATGCTCTTCCCTCCGATGATTGTTATGATTTGCGTTACATTCACCGCTCTCGTTCAGCGTGTAATCGCACTTGTTAAGGCAATTTCGACAGGTACTGATTTGTTTGCATCAATCATTCAGCTTGTTGTTGCAATTTGCATCATCGTTCTTGCGGTTATAATTGTTGTCAACTCGTTCAAGACATATGTTCACAGCAAGCGCGGCAGTCAAAAGGACGGCAACGACGAAGACGATTCGTCAACACCGACAGCCGCTGTCGAAACGGCAGAGGCTCAGCCTGCCACGGTATCCGCAAACGCAGAAAAATAATACATAGTGTGCAGTGGGCAAGATTCAGAAAGTATAAACTAATTACTTCCTTATACATTGTGCAGGTGTGCATATTATTTTTTAATTATAATTTGCCTACAAATAAGCGTGTAATATTAATACATAAAACACGGCAGTCTTGACAAATAAAAATATGTTGATATAATATACCAAAGCAATAAATAACGAAAACATTGCAGTGGATTTTTCCGGATATTATCATCTTTTCGCCACATGACAGAGTCTTTCTGCCGTGTGGTTTTTGTTGTTACAGTTTATTGTTTGAAAGGCTAAGGTGAATTATGAGAGACGAAAGCTTTATGAAAGAAAAGCCGGTGCTCGGGCTTGTTTTGTCAATGTCGCTTCCGATGGTGATTTCAATGCTCGTCAACGCGCTTTATAATATTATCGACAGCTATTTTGTCGCAAAAATCAGCGAGGACGCAATGACCGCGCTTTCACTTGTTTATCCTGTTCAAAACTTTGTCAATGCCGTTGCAATCGGTTTCGGCGTCGGTATCAATGCCGTTATCGCCGTTCATCTCGGCGCAGGGTATAGGGACAAGGCGGACAAGGCGGCAACACAGGGCATTTTGCTCAGCGTTGTTCACGGCGTTTTGTTTACCGTTGTTTGCATTGCGATTATGCCGTGGTTTCTTGCAAGATATACCGACAATGCGCAGATTATCGACCTCGGCGTTCGCTATTCGACAATTGTTTTCGGCTTTTCGATTATAATTAATCTTGGACTCGTGTTTGAAAAGGTGTTCCAATCCGTCGGAAATATGAAAGTCACGATGATTGCGCTTATGGCAGGCTGTATAGTCAATATCATTCTCGACCCGTTGTTTATTTTCGGCATCGGTCCGTTCCCAAAAATGAATATTGAGGGTGCGGCACTCGCTACCGGAATCGGTCAAACAGTCACCCTTGTGATTTATCTTGTCGTTTATTTCGCAAGACCCATCAGCGTTAAAATCAGAAAAAAATATTTTAAGCCCGATAAAAGTATGATAGGTAAGCTTTACGCAATCGGCGTTCCTGCAATTCTCAATCTTGCGCTTCCGTCAATTCTCATTTCCTCGCTCAATGCGATTTTGGCGGCGTTTTCGCAAACTTATGTGTTTGTTCTCGGCGTTTATTACAAGCTCCAAACATTTCTTTATCTCACCGCAAACGGACTTGTGCAGGGAATGAGGCCGCTCATCGGCTACAATTACGGCGCAAGGGAATACAAGCGCGTTAAAAAAATATACACCGTTGTGCTTTCGCTCAGCGCAGTGATTATGCTTGTCGGCACAGTTATTTGTCTTGCGATTCCCGACAGGCTCATCGGCTTGTTTACAACAAATGCCGACACAATCGCCTGCGGCGCAACGGCACTTCGCATTATAAGCGGCGGCTTTGTTGTTTCGGCAGTTTCCGTCACATCGTCGGGTGCGCTCGAGGGACTTAATAAGGGCGTTCCGTCGCTCATCATTTCGCTTATGCGCTATATGGTTGTCATCGTTCCGGCGGCGTTTGTATTGAGCCGTGTTTTCGGCGCAACCGGTGTTTGGCACGCCTTTTGGATTGCCGAGCTTATCACCGCTGTTTGTGCGTTCTTCATCTATAAGCGTTCGGTAAAAGTTAAAACCGTATAGGTGATTTGTGTTCGGTTTGTTTAATCGGAGAAACGGATTATATTTTTATAATATGTAAAAATATAACAATCGTAGGGGCGAACTTTGTTCGCCTCTGTTTTTGTATATCATTAAAATGACAAATAAATAATACAACGCCTCGTAGGGGCGACCACAGGTCGCCCCTACGAGTGCAATGCAGAGAGATTATGAAAAAACAACAATGTTAATCAAAAAAACACCTCGGAGAATGCTGAGGTTTTATAAGGCAGTATGATAAACCGTAATAAAACTAAGGCATTGCAATGGCAGATAAGGCTTTGACTGTAAAAGGTCAGAGCTTTTTTCTGTATCATAAATCCGCACATTGGTCTTTTCGTGTTGCATTCAGTATAATGAACTTACCAAATACAAGGAGGCTTCGATATGAGAACAATTTTTGAAAATAATGGCGGTAGTTATACACAACAAGGTGATTATCTTTTGCCCAATCTTACATTATCCGATGAAAATGAAAAGCAAATCGGTGTGTGGGCAATGAGGCACAGACACTATTTGAAATCAAGTCATCGAGTGCTTTATTACAATCTTCTTACATCGGGTAAGCTTTACAATTACCTTGTCGAAGTAGATAAACGAGCACAAATTTTATTTGACCAAACAGTAAAATCACTTGCCGAGCAGGAGCAAGTTACAGAAAAACTCAAAGCAGAAAATATGATGTTGTGGGTGCGAAAGATAAATAACATCTGCAATCGAGCAACAGAAATCGTTAATGAACAAGTAATTTATAGATGAGAAAAAGGCACAACTTACGGAGAAAAATACCGTAGGCTGTGCTTTAATTTTATTTGTTTAATTAAAATGTATAATCTTAGCGAGCAGACCATTTGGTTATCCAAATGGTAAAATACTCGTTAGGGACACCCTAAGACCTTGCTGTACACTAATGGTTTTAACTTAACTCTTATAGCTAAACGACACTGTTTTCAATAATAGCAGTTTTTCCTATTTCTGAGATATTCAAATCTACAATTTCCTTTAGCACAAGATATGCATTTTTGAATATCAATTGCCATTCTTCGTTTAATGGGTCGATGATTTCGTGAAAAAGTGCATTCCTTAAGCGATAGACAAAACTTAAAAACCAAATTACGCTATTTTGATTTCTCGTTTCGTATAGCTTTTTATACCACGCTTCTTCGCTTGCTGTCAAAACTCGATTAGGCTGTAAATCTACTTCCATATGATATTCAAAATAATTCAAAGGATTTTGCCTTATCACTTCGTATGAATTGCGTGACAGAACCATTTCATCGTATATTTTATTGCTATCATCTTTTGCGTTAAGTGTAAATATAGACCATATAATTGAGAGGGCTCGTTTTTCCAAGCTCTGAATTTTGGACAATAGTCTTGAAGCATATGTCGTATGGTCATAATGTTCTTTGAATGCCTGAATTATACTATGACTTACTTCGTTATTAATTTCCCTTAGAATCCAAGACAAATAGTCTTGCTCGTTTGTCTTTGGGTGCTTGCTTATGTAATCGGTTGATTGAGATAGAACATCTGAAATATTACAAGCAAATTGTATATTTTCATTATATTCTACGCCGTAATGTTTGCCGAACAATCGTACGAACCCAGTGATGACAAAACTCCATTTTGTACCGCGATTTCGGTTCATCTTCATACCGACAATCAAACACTCTGATTTGTCAGGCGGAACATCACGATAAGTATACTCGAAGTCTTCGTTCGCTCTGTAAAAATCCCAAAAATAATATTCCGGATAGTTTTCCATAATCATCTTTCTGCCTTCGCGATACAAAGCTTCAATATGTCCCATTATTGTATCGTCTACTATAAACTTCTTTCTGCCTTCTTGGAGGTAGAACTTATTATAGGCATTCAAATATTTGCCGTCTCCTCGAGTGTTTTGCGCTTCAGGAAACATTACTCGTAATGTAGAAATATAGGCAAACCAAGTCTTGATAAAAAGTGACACGAAATCAGCTTCAGTAACAGCCTTCCATTGCTCATATTTTTTATCTACCCGCATTATTCAGACACCTTGCTTTCAAGCCACTTCATCGCCACATCTTCACCTTGTTCGATAGCCATTTCAACTGCCTGCTTTGCGTATTCAAGCAACTGCTCTGACTTGTGACGCAGAGCGAAAGATTCCTGTACCTTTTGGGAAATTTCTTTTTGAATTTCCGTATCAATCTGAGGCAAGGGCATGCCAAGAAGCTCATCTTTTGAAATAGCGGTAAGAATGGTACCTGAACATCTTTGCTTCATCAATGCTTGGATAGGTTCAGATTTAAACAGGACAAGAAGTGTCTCTGGATTAATGGAATCAGAGTCAAGCACATAAAAACCCGTTGAGCACAAAGCCCCATCAAATTCGTCGGTAATCAACGCACAACTTTGTAAAGAGCCTTCAACAGATGCAACGATGATTTGCCCTTTTTTTACTCTACGTCTTGCACGTGTAGGCAAATCTTTACCACCTATCACTTCTACATCGCTAATTTCACCCATAGTTCCAACATTAGCAAGTTCTATGTACGGATATTCATTTTCATCTTTGGGAAGAAAATTTTTGTCATATAGATTACACAAAGATTGCACCGAATCAGAAGTGTGTAATGCTCTTTCATAATCGTCATACTTGGGCTGGTAATATTCGGCATCTAAGCGACCACTTGTCAAAAAACTTTCCGAAAGAGATTTGAGCGATGTTATGATTTTAGTTGAACTTCGATCTACCATATCAATAGTGGAAGTTAGCATCTTTTCGGCGTAACGGTATTTTTCTTGAGATGTTGCAATTAAATTCTCACTATCGATTATAAGGTTACTTATTACTTTATAAAAAGCATCTGAAAAGGTGGGAATCGGAATTAAACACATATCTCCAACATTAAGTTTAGGTTGAGCATTGCCACTTGTTCTTCGAGCCACTAACTTTTGAGCAAATGAGCAGTTCAGATAAGCAACTAAATAATGCTTGAAACTTTCTTGATACGTTCCTAACTTAATACCAATATTGTTTTCACTAATATTACAATAGGGTATTCGCTTATCTATACGTGCAAAATAGCCAATGCTATTTCCTACTTTTGACAATACTATATCGTCCAACCTTAATGCGGAATTTTTAATGCGATTATTGTCTTCTTCAGAAATATACATAATATTTAATGTATCTACATAAAATCCACCTTTTATATTTTCAATTCTAATAAATGGAACAGGTCCCTCAGCCAAATAAGATGCACTCTTTAATGTTGAACCAAAGGGTCCGCTTACAACATCTTCTTTATTTAAACAAAGATGTGGCATTTTTCTAATCTGTGTATCAATAGTGATGGCTCTCTTGTTGTAAAACTCTGCATCAATCCTAAAGATTGGATTCCAATTGTGAATTTTATTAAAACGAATTTCACTGCATTCCAGCCCATCCATCAAAGCCTTGTACTTGGCTTCATTAAAAGGTTTAACAGATGGGCTCATTGAAAAAAACTTAAACCTTCTTTTTTCGCAAATTCTATAAAGGCTTCTGCGATACCGTCTTCTGTCATTCCATCGTGATTGTATAAGTCGTGGTCAACAATAAAGTGATTATGGTGATCGAGTAGAATTTCGCCGTTTTCATCTTTTACATAGATTTTTTCACCGGAATTATCCTTGCTTGGCTTTTGCATTGTTGCAAAGAAAATAGGATAATCTTCTTTTTTAGGGCATAGCTCATCATCCCATTTCTGCACAAACAAAACCGAGGTTTTAGTTCCGGTATGGGGTTTAAAAACATTTCCGTGCAAACCTACGATAGCAAGAATACGGCAACGTTCGGCGATAAATTCACGAATATATTTATCACTGGAATTGTTAAAACGACCTTGCGGGAGAACAACAGCCATTCTTCCACCCGGCTTCAAGAAGTTTAGATTTCGTTCAATAAACAAAATATCTCTGCCAACTTTTTTCTGCCATTTGCCTTTATCGTTCTTTGCAAGTTCGTAATGGGAAAGAATAGTTTGCTCTTTGATATCTCCTGCGAACGGTGGGTTTGCCATTACAAGATCAAAATTGAACTTGCTAAAATCGCTGCTTCCCTTTGGTTGCAGCTTTTTCAACTTTTTAAAACCCTCATTATATGTATCGTTCCAATCTTCTTGCTTTGTCACCTCATTCCAGCGAGAGTAATCAAGTGTATTTAAATGTAAAACATTAGTCTGCCCATCACCAGCAATAAGATTAAGGGTGCGAGCTACACGCACAGTTTTTTCGTCAAAATCAATTGCAAATACATTATCACGTACAAAGTCTCTTTCGTCATTTGTTCTTTCTGAAGCGGTGAAATCTTCGCCAGGTTCAAGACCTTTAGAAAGACGAATTTCTTTCCATACCTTAAAAATGCTGTGAACAGTAAAGCCGGAGCTACCGCAAGCTGTGTCAATAATTTTATCATTGATTGTTGGGTTCATCATTTTTACGCACATATCAATGACATAGCGAGGTGTAAAATATTGCCCTTTTTCACCTTTTTGTGCTTTGCTCATTAAATATTCAAAGGCATCATCGACAACATCCAAGTTGTTATTAAAAAGCTTAATATCTTGTAAAGTTGATACACAAACTGCAAGGTGAGAAGGAGAGAGTAGTATTTTACTTTCTTCAGCAAACACACCTTCCCACTTCTTTTTTGCATCGTCAAACAAGCCTTGGATTTTTTCTTTCAATTCAAAGTCAGTATCACCACTATTACGGAATTTTAAATATGCCGTTTTATCGTTGGCACAAATCAGCTCGTCATACAATTTTGCAAAAATGAGCTTGAATATTTCCTCGAAAGAATCTACGCCAGCACTTGCAAGCACTTCATCTTCCATTTCTTTTATAAGATTTCTAAGAGAACGTTTCTCTTTACTGATTTTATCTCTGCTACGTAAATCGTCATAAGTGTATTTCTCACTTAAAATCTCTGATAATTTTTGATTAGCTTGCGGAATATCACTAATCATTTCAAAGAAGTTTGGATCTTTACGGTTATAGCAGGAAACCTGCTCACCGTTTGTCCAAACACCAATAGGTGCACCTGTTGCATTGCAGTATGATTTGAGTTGTTCTTTTCCGTCAGTTAATTTAGGCTTTTTAAGTTCAACAATTATATACGGAACCATAGGACGGTCTTTGTCCATAATTGTAATATCCGCACGCTTAACTTCACGTCCAAAATGTATAGGTGTTTCAAGCTGAATACGACTAGTTGGATAACCATAATCGTGTACCAATTTCCAAATATATAATTGACGAACCGCTTCTTCCGGTGTTAATTTAATATCTTTTTCTCGAACAAGACATTTAAAATAAGGAACTTCTTTTCCTTTTATATTTTTAGTAAATATCCCTTTTTCAATGGTTGTGATTGCTTCGGAAGAAAACAATGTATCATCATAAGATGTGTTTTTGAAAAGTTCATTTAATTTCATTATATATCCGCTCCAGTCTTTTTTAATTCTAAATAACGCTTATAGGAAATAACAACATTCTGTGGTTTATTTTGTTTTTGCACAATTAAAACTTTATCGTTATCGGCTACTTCTTTGAAAATTTTTGACGCTTGCCCTTTCAAGAACGGCGTAACCGATTCATAATCAGGCAATACAGGCTTTTTTTGAGACAATCGCTACGCCTCCTTTTAACTGTTTATATTAATATATACTACCACAAAGTCATTACTTTTGTCAATATAAAAGTAATGACTTTGTGGATGAATCTTACTCTATTATATTAAATGATATGCTTCAACACGCTGAGGTGTCGTCATTTGACGACACCTTGTTGTGAATTTGAAAATAGCTATTGAAATTCAGAATTAAATAATGTAGACTTGTAATATCAAATGAATATTTACGATTTCTAATCGAGCAAGCGGAGATAGTTTTAAGAAACTAAGCTACCAAGCGCCGTACGAAACCGGATATACAAAGGGATATTTGCCACCTTTTGTGTATCTGTTTTCTGTGGTATTTTTTGTTGCTCGATTTTGTTTCGTACTGTGTTAGGTTCTTTCCTGTTTGTTCGGGAAAGGACCTTTTTATGTTTTATACACTCTATCAAGTGCAAATAGCAAGATATCCCTGATTGCAACTCTTTTTCACCAAATGCAAAGGAGGTTTCGATTGTGGCTGTAAAAATTAATCCACAGCAGTCAAGAAAAATAAACGCTTTAATTAGACGCTTGTGCTGTAACTGCATAAACGGCAACTGCTTATTGCTCGATGATGGTGAGGAGCACAACTGCGTTCAACTCATCAGCAAATATGGTGTTTACTGCAATTATCTTTTGTCTTCGGTTTTACCTACTGACAAAGAACTGTTTGCAGAGGTTATGAGAATTCGCAATGAAAAGCATTGTCGGATTTGTGGCAAAGCCTTTGCGCCAAAATCTAAAAATCAAAGATATTGCACAGAATGTGCTAAAGTTCAAAAACGAAAAAAAGCAGCCGAGCGACAACGCAAAAAGCGAGCGTCTCTGTCACGCTTTTAAGGAGTGAAATGCCACTTGCTATAAGGCTTTTAATGAGCCAAGCACAGGTAAGTAATATCTCAATGCCTTAGCACTCAATTTTAAAGTTAATAAGCGTGACAAAAACGAAAGGAGAAAATGTTTGAACAAATATTTTACAGTATCGGAATCGGAGCAGTTTGCTTTCTACAAAGTACCGAAAGCGTTATTTGAAGAAAAATACAAATCGGTTTCAACCGATGCGAAAATGCTGTACGGTCTTTTACTTGACCGAATGTATCTGTCCGTCAAAAACGGTTGGATTGATAAGCAAGGTAGAGTGTATCAATATTTCACAATAAAATCCGCTCAGGAAAAACTGCATTTCGGTCACGAAAAAATATGTAAATTGTTCTCCGAACTTGAAGTCGCAGATTTGATTATTCGCAAAAGACAAGGTCAAGGTAAACCGAGCATTATCTATTTGAAACAATTCTGATTTTCGGTTTTCTTGATTTCCAAATAACAGAAGGTAATAAGACTTAGAAGATTAAGACTGTTACCGGCGGAAAAAGAATATATATGGAGGTTAAAATGATAAAAAACATAAGCGTAGATTTGCTCATTCCTTTTGAAAATCATCCGTTTAAGAAAAGAAGCGGAATTGAGCAGCAAGAATTAACAGAGAGCATAAAGGAAAACGGATTGCTTGAACCGGTAATTGTTCGTCCTTTTCCGGCAGGTAAATATGAAATTATCAGCGGACACAGACGAGTTGAAGCCTGCAAAGCGTTAGGGATAACGAGCATACCCGTGACAATAAAAGAACTTACAAAAGATGAGGCGATTGTACAAATGGTGGATTCAAACATACACCGTGAACATATTTTACCGAGCGAAAAGGCCTTTGCTTACAAAATGAAATTAGAGGCAATTAAACATCAGGGAAAATCAACTTCCCGACAAGTTGTCGGGAAGTCAGAAAGTGCAGACGAAATATCCGACACAGAAAGTGGCAGACAAGTACAACGATATATTCGCCTGACATACTTAATACCCGAATTACTTAAACTTGTTGACGAAGAAAGAATAGCCTTTACTCCTGCGGTTGAGATTTCATATCTGTCGGAATATGAACAACAAATATTGCTTGAACAAATTGAATTTACGGATGCTACACCATCACTTTCACAGTCACAGCGATTAAGAAAATTCAGTAAAGACGGCAACTTTTTCGTTGATACGGTTTTCACCGTTCTAAATGAAGAAAAGCCAAATCAAAAAGAGCAAGTTAGATTTATGGAAGATGATATACGCAAATATTTCCCGAAAAACTACACCAAATCCGATATGCAAAAGACAATTATTTCACTGCTCGAAAAATGGCAAAAACAAAGAGAAAGAAACAGGAGGGATGAACGATGACAGATAAAAACAAATCAATTTATGCACCGTATTTTGAAAAGAACGATGAACCGTTCTTTATGAAAATAGGCAACACAACTTACGAAGTCGGCACACATTTTAATCCCAATGGCAGAGAAAATGTGCTCCAACAATTTGAAGATTTACTTATGGAATTAAAGATAGCATAAGTTTGCACAATCGACACTACGGCATTGCAAGTGTACAATACTCATACATTGCAATGCCCTGTTGTCACAGAAGGGAGCAAATAGTTTATGACAACAAATAAAAATATACAAGGGCAAGAAGAAAAAATCACCGCTCTGTATTGCCGTTTATCTCAAGACGACAATTTAGAGGGTGAGAGTAATTCAATATCAAATCAAAAAGAAATTCTGATGACCTATGCAAAGAAAAACGGATATTTACATCCGCAATTCTTTGTCGATGACGGTATCAGCGGAACAACATTTAATCGTCCCGGTTTTCAGGAAATGGAAAGCCTTATTGAAGCCGGTAAGGTATCAACTGTAATTGTAAAAGATTTATCCCGTTTTGGCAGAGAACATTTGCTTTGCGGTCACTACACAGAAATTGTTTATCCGACTTTAGGGGTAAACTTCATAGCCATACAAGAAAATGTTGATACCACGAAAGGTATGGGAACGGAAATGATGCCGTTTCATAATATTTTTAACGAGTGGTATGCGGCTCAGACTTCAAAGAAAATCCGTGCCGTTAATGAAATGAAAGCGTCAAAGGGTATGAGAATTTCTTCAACAGTGCCTTACGGTTACAAGAAAATCGAAGATAACAAGGAGCAATGGTACATAGATGAGCCTGCGGCAGAAGTTGTAAGGAAGATATTTAATCTTTGCATTTCGGGTAAAGGCCCGTCGCAAATTGCAAGACAACTTGAAGCCGAAAAAGTGCTTACTCCGACGGCATATTTCAACTCTGTAGGCAAGAAAACAAGTAATCCAATGCCTGCCAATATATATGGTTGGCGTTCAAATTCTATTGTTCACATTCTTGAAAACAGACAGTACACAGGCTGTACGGTAAACGGCAAAAGTACAACAGTCAGTTACAAAGTGCATAAGAAAATTGAGAAATCACAAGAGGATTATCAGATTATTTCCAATACTCAGGATGCAATTATCAGTGAAAACACTTGGCTGAGAGCGCAAGAACTCAGGAAAAGCAAAAGGCGAAATACCGCAACAGGAAGAAGGAGTTTGTTCTCAGGTTTAGTATATTGTGCCGATTGCGGTTCTAAACTTCACTTTTGTGCTTCTAAAAGCTTAAAGAAAAATCAGGAGTTTTGGAGGTGTTCTTCCTACAAAGACGGTCGTGGTACTTGCACAATTCATTTTATACGAGATGTTGTACTTGAGGCAATCGTTAAAGAGGCTATATCAGAACTTGCAGATTTTGTCCGTTGTTACAACAGTGCATTCCTTTATCTTATCTCCGAAAAGAAAGGTACAGAATATGTAAACCGAGAGAAATCTTTGCGAATCAAAACCGAAAGTGCAAAGCAAAGAATATCCGATTTAGACAAATTATTCTCAAGAATTTATGAGGATAATATTCTGGGCAAGCTATCCGATGAGCGTTATTCCCGTATGGCAGATGAATACGAAGCTGAGCAAAAGCGACTTATATCAGAGGTTGAGGAAAATGAAAAAGCTCTTATTGAACTTCAAAAACAGACTGTTGATATGAAGATGCTTTATCAAGGGCTTATGGAATTTACAGAGATGAAACAGCTTACTCCAATCGTTGTAAACAAACTTATTGAGCGTATTGAAATTCACAACAACGAGAAAAAGCACACTCACAACAATGTTAAAGTGGATATTTACTTTACAGCGGTCGGATTATTTGATATTCCGACAGAACAACAGCTTATTGATACAATGGAAAGAGTAAAACAGAAAAATGCGAAGAAATCCGCTTAAATAAAGAAAAAGGTGTAACCCCGCTATTGGGATTACACCATAATTCTAAAAATACTGCCTTATTAGCCCGTGGCTAAATCCGAGGTGTTTTTGGTTATGTTTGATTATTTCTCGTTCTTGGCGTTTGCAGCGTCGGCATCTGCCTTTGCTTTGTCGTAAGCAGCCTTTTGCTGAAGGATTGCTTCAGGTGTTACGCTGTTTGTGCCGTCACCGAGCTTATAAAGCGATGAGGTGTTTGTGTTTGTGTCGTCAACATACCAGCTGTTGCCGATTTTAACAACATAAACCTGAACCTCGCCGACTGTTGTGCCGTTTTCAAGTTTAACTTCAGCGGTGCAAACGCTCACTGCGTCAAACTTGTCTGACGAATCAAGGTTTTTAAAGCCGTTGATATAGTTTGTTTTGTTTTGATGTTTCTTGTCAACATCTTTGAGACCGAATTGGTCGGCTTTCTTTTCGGCGTCGTCAACAAGCGGAGCAATTCTCTTCTTGTATTCCTCTGCATAGGTTTTAACCTCTGCGTCGCTGAGTGCCTTTGTGTCCTTAACGGAAACGGTGAGCTTGTAATCTTTGCCGAAAATCTTTTGATAAAGACCCTCTGTTTCGGGTGTGAGGATTGTCTTGTTATCGTCGGCAATTTTCTTTTCGGTGCCCTTCAAAAGGTCGCCGTATGTTGTAACATTTGATTCAAATACACCAAACATAAATTCGGTGTCCATATATTTGTCGCCGTAAACGGTTTCTCTTTCTGCCTTAAGAGCGGCAAAATATTCTGTGAAAACATCGTTGTAATCGTCAAGTCCGTATTTGTCAACAAGTTCTGCATATTTTTGGAACATATCGCTGTAAAGCTTGTTTGACTTTTCGTCCTCCTCGGCGTTGCCCTTGCCTACGAAATCGGCTTGCTTAACATCGTCGCCGTCGTTAACATAGGGTGCCATATATGTGTTGATGATGAAATTGCCGTATTTTTGGTTTTTAGATACCAATGAATATTTGTATGCGTTGTATCCGTCGCCCGATTGAACAACGGTGTCGATATATTCGGTTGCAATCTTTTCCGGCTTGAATGCGTTATATCTTGTGGCAAACGCAAATACAGTCAAGCCAATAAGGATAGCGGCAACAAGCACACCGGCAATAACAGCATACAAACCGGCTTTAAAGCCCTTCTTTTCTTTTGTTTCAGCCATTATTATCCCTCCTTATTCTGCAACGCTCTCGTCATCGTTTGATGAGTCGTCTGTTTCGATTGGGGTTTCCTCTGCTGCTGCCTCTGCAAGTTCAGCCTCGAGTGCTGCGCCCTCTGCCTCTGCGCTACGCTTCTTTGCAAGTGCGGCAGTGATTCTGTCTTTCTTGTCGCCTACCATATCGTAGAAGAGGATAGGAACGAACTGAAGAATTACGAAAATTGCAGGGATGATTGTGTAAATTGCAAGGAACTTGTTAAGTGTTGCGTCAGTCTGTGTAGCATATGCAACGCTCGGGTTTGTTGAGAATTGATAGCTGCTCCATTTGTAAACAAGTACAGGGCCGAGCCATTTTGTGAATGCAGATGCAATCTTTGAGAAAAGGCCGTAGCCTGCGTATGCAAGACCCTCCTGACGCTTACCTGTTTTGTATTCCATCTCGTCGATACAGTCTGCAATCATAATGTTTGGTGTAACATTTGTGTTGCCGTGCTGAATACCGCAGAAGAAGTTGAGAATGAGGAACGGAATGATAAGGTTGCTGTTAAAGCCGATTCCCTTTGATACAAGGAACAAAATCGAAAGTGCGGATGCACCGTAGATACAGAACAAAATGTAAGTTTTCTTTGTTGAGAACTTTTTAAGTACAAAGTTAACAAGAAGAGTACCTACTGCAGTACCGATACCCATAGGAAGCATGAGCGCAAGCTTGAGTCCCTTTGAGCCGAGAAGATAAACTGCGATGTAAAGTGAAACTGTGCCGTAAACGCCTCTGCCGAAGCCGAAAAGCTTTGTGAGAGAAACCATAAGAAGGTTTTTGTTTGTGAAAACAAGCTTGATTGATTCCAAAAGCGAAACTTTTTCGTTTGTGTAAGGCACACGCTCTTTGTTGTTAACAAAGAAAATCATAACGAAAATTATCATACCGAGTGCGCAGACAGCGGTTGAAATGATAAGGTCGATACCTTGACCCTCGGCGTTCTTGTATTGCTGTTGACCCATGAGCGCTTTCATGATAAGCGGAACAACGATGATTACAACCTGACCGCCCGATTGACCGACACTGCGGAGGAAGGATGCGATTGAAATAGCGCTTGATCTTTCCTTCGGGTTTGGCGAGCAAAGCGCACCAAAGCAGTTTGAAGGCGATTCAACCGCGCACGACACCGCCGTGTACAGCGAATAAATAACGAACATCCAAATTGTGGCTGTTGTGAGCGAGCTTGTGTCGGGAGCGACAAATACAAGCATTGCAACGATTGCAAGCGGAATTGCGCCGAAACCTACCCATGGTTTAACTTTACCGAGCGGTGTTCTTGTTCTGTCGACAAGCATACCGATGATAAGCTCGCAGATAGCGCCGATAAATCCGGCAACTCCGAATACGCTCGAAACGATTGTGGAAAGCTGATTTGAGTCAAATCCTTTTCCCTTAAATGCGAAGTCAGCGAAGAATGTTGTTGTGTAGTCGGGCATCCATCCGGTGAGGAGTGCAACACCGAAAAGTCCTATACCGAAGGTTACAACTTCAGATGGCTTCATATACTTTTTTTCTGCCGGTGCACCGGTACCCTCAGCCGTTGCAACAGCAGCAGTTTTCTTTGCCATAAAGAAACCCCTTTCATAAAAAATCTGTCGGCAACAGAAACTCTGCCCCAACTTAAAATATCCTCATTATTATATCAAATATTTATCACAAATACAATACAAATTTAACTTAGTTTTTACTTTGTTTATAACTAAAATTGCGGTTTTGTATAGTATTTTCGCCGTTTTGTAAAAAAGAAAACTCCGCCGATTACAAACAGGATAATTTGTAATCAACGAAGTAACTGTTGTTTGTTATTCGAGATAAAGCACGATTTTATTGTTTTCGATTGATTTTTTCATATCAATTACGCGTTGGTTTGACGAGCCGCGGAATTTGAGCGAAATATCGTGCAGGCTTTCGACATAAGGTCCGTCAACAAGCACATCAATCAGCGACAGCATTTCGTTTGACACATCTGTTACGGCGCGGCTCTTAGGCTCGCTTTTGCCCAAAATCTGCTCAATCGTGAAACCGGTGTAGCACCAAACCGTTTTGTCGGGAAATTTTTCGCGAAGCATTACGAGAAACGGGACAAGCACCCTCTGGTTTTCCGGCTCAAACGGCTCTCCGCCCAAAAGCGTCACTCCGTTTATCCACGGGTGGTCGATTGAGTCGAATATTTTTTCCATGGTTTCCTCGGTGAAAAGCTCGCCGTATCCGAAATCCCAAGCAATATCGTTAAAGCAATTTTTGCAACGGTGGCGGCATCCCGAAACAAAAAGCGATGTGCGCACACCCTCGCCGTTGGCAATGTCGTTTGTTTTTATTTCTGCCCAGTTCATATAATTTCACGCGCCTTTCAGGTCAGCCGAGCGGTTTTGCGCAATTGCGCGGCTGTGATTTTATGTGAAGTATTGTTTATATTGCTTAATACAGCTACATTATACTACCGAATGATAAAATTTGCAAATTTAACATTGTATATCGCGCCTTTTTTTGATAAAATTAGATTAATCAATTTACAGGGAGTGTGTTATATGAAAAAAATCAAAAATCCGATACTGTTTTTCGGCTCCGTGGCATTTTATGCCGTTGCGGTTATTTTGATGGCTGTCGGCACGGCTAAAGATTTGCAAATCGACATCAGCCTTTTCAATCCGCAAAGCAAATTTGCCATTTCGTTTGAAACGCTCGGCATGTTTGTTTATTGGGCAATGTGGGGGCCGCTGTTCACAGTGCTTTGCCTCACAAGGCACAGCCTCAACGAGGGGCTTGAAATCGCAAACAGAGTTTTTCCCTTTATCAAACCGTTTAAGGACGAAACTTTGAAGGTCTATCAAACGCTCAATTTCATTGTAAAAAATCTTCTCGGCATTTTCTTTTTTGTTATGTCGATTGTCGGCTACAAAAAGCTTATTGAAAATGTGCTCAAGAAATTTGTTGATTTGAGCCAGCCGGTATATTTTGTAATTTGTGCAATCGTTGCCGTAGTTTTCCTTTTCCTCTTTGCGAGAATAGATAAAAGGATTTTGAACAAGCTCGAGTCGCTTGCGCTCGTCGGCGTTTTCGTCGGTTTTTGGTTCTGGATTGTCGAGCATCTCAAGGGTGTTACGGCGCGCATCCGTTTCAGAGAAATGGTGGCATACAGTAACGGCATTGTAAAATGCGATTCCAACGGCTCGCCTATTATTCCTGCCGTGTCGCACGCAAGTCTTGACGGATTTGAGTCAAAGCTCAATCCGAATATGATTAAATACACCGATTTTGCACCTTTCACAAAATGGTATCAAAAGGGCGACACAAGCCTTACTTATTACAATCACAGGGATTCGTTCCCGTCGGGACACACCGTTTACAGTTGCACGATTTTCCTTTCGACTCTGTTTTGCAGTGCGTTCAAAAAACTCAAAAAGTTTGCGCCGATTGCACTCATAGTTTCATTTGTATATGTATTTTTGATGGGCTGGTCAAGGCTTGTAGCAGGCGCTCACTATCTCACCGATGTTGCGGCAGGCGCAATTATCGGTTACTCGATTTTCCTTGTCGGATGGGCACTTTACAACCGTTTTAACGACAAGGGCATTTTACCGACAAGAAAATAAAAAACAATTAAAAATAATAATTTCACTCGGGCGTGCAGACTGCGGCTTTTTCAATATTGTCTGCCGCCCGACAACAAATTATAGGAGTTTTAAAATGGCAGTTAAAATCATTACTCTTGACTTGGACGGAACGCTGATGTCACCCGACCACCTCACCGTCAGTCAGGAAAATAAGGATGCGCTCCGTGCGGCACACGAAAAGGGCGTAAAAATTGCTGTTGCGACAGGCAGAACACTTGCCATTATGGGCGATGTCTGCACACAGGTTCCGCAGGTGGATTATATCATTCATTCAAACGGCGCCGGTGTTGTTGACAGAAAAATCGGCGAGCGACTTTATTCAAACCTTATGAGCTGGGATTTCAGCGAAAAAATTATTGATTTTTTGAACACAAAGCCATGCTTTTACGAGCTTTATGTTGACGGTAAATCGTATGTTCAGGAGGACAGAGCGCCGTATTTCATCACGGATGTTTTGCCAAAGGAGTTTATCGACGCGCTTATGGACCGAATGGAGGTTTGCGCCGACGCAAAGGCGGCGGTTTTCGGCAAGGATGTTGAAAAAATCACCGTTTACAGCAACGATTCTGCGGCGGCAAAGGAACTGCGCGCTTATTTCGAGAGCTTGACCGATAAAATTTGTTTTGATTCCTCGCTCCCGGGCGACGGCAATATGGAAATGACGAAAATCGGCGTTGACAAGGGCACTGCGCTTAAAGGTATGTGCGACGCTTTGGGCATTGACACAAGCGAGGCAATGGCTGTCGGCGACGCAGGCAACGATATTTCAATGCTTAAGGTCGCCGGATATTCGGTTGCAATGGGCAACGGCACCGACGAGGTAAAGGCGGCGGCGAAATATACAACGCTGACCAATGCCGAAAGCGGAGTTGCGGCGGCAGTAAAAAAGTTTGTACTCGGTCAAGACTGATTGCCTGTAAACAGTCAAAATTTAAGCGGACATAATAAAAATCGCCTGCACAAAACAACTAAACAGCAACAAAAAACAACCCCAACACGCGGATAGTGTTGGGGTTTTGTTATGTGTTATGAGAAAATTTTGTTTTAATATTATTTGATATTATAAGTAATTACGCGGATTTACTCTTGTTCCGTTTACACGCACTTCAAAGTGGCAGTGCGGTCCGGTCGAGTTACCGGTTGAGCCGCTGTATGCGATTGTCTGTCCTTTCGACACCTTGTCGCCGACACCTACAACAAGCGTTGTGTTGTGGGCATAAAGTGTTGAAAGTCCGTTGCCGTGGTCGATAATCAAATAGTGGCCGTAGCTGTAATTGAGGTTTTTGGCAACAATTACGGTGCCCGATGCAGCCGCGCGAACCGTTGTGCCTTTAGGACACGGGAAGTCGATGCCGCCGTGGTATCTGCCGCTTGAATAATTTGGATAGCCGGCAGAAATAGTTCTGTACGATGTCGGATATCCGAGCGCACCGCTGTGTGAGCCGTTACCGCTCGAGCCGCCTATGGAGCCTGTGCCGTGCGATGCGTTGCTTGCGCTTGCATACGCTGCCTGAATTTCACGCTCAACTGCCGCCGCAGCCTCGCGGTTTTCGTCAATCGACTCCATATATTGTGTCGATTTTTTTGAAAGTTCCCTGATTGCGGCGTTGCATTCGGCAACCTCTGCGTCAAGTTCTTTCTTTGATGACGAAATCTGGTTGATGCTGTCGGTCAAAGCCTTTTTGCTTTTTACAAGCTTGTCCTTTGACTCCTTAAGTTCAACATTTTTCTTTTCGAGATCTGCCTTGTCCTGCTCGATTGATTTGATTTTTTTCATAATCTGATTGAGAATCTCGCTGTCCTCTTTGGATACGGATTTAATCATTTGTGAGCGGGTGAGCACACTGCTGATGTCGTCACACTCAAGCAAAACCTCAAGGTTGCTTGCTCTGCCCGAAACATACATTGCGCGCAGTCTTTGGCAATATTCGTCAAAGCTTTTGTCAAGCTCCTTTTGCTTTTTGTCAATCTCTTTTTGAGTTTTTTGAATTTCGCTCTCGATTTGACTGATTTTGTCCTCCGTTTTGTCAATTTCCGACTGAAGGTCATCGGCATCGCTTTGGAGCGTGTCGATTTGGTCCTGCAAAAGCTGGATTTTTTTATCAAGTTCGGTTACATAATCCTCTTGCTTTGATTTTTCCTGTTTAAGCTTATCAAGCTTTTTTTGCGTTTCGTTGATTTCGCTTTGGATTTTTTGTTTTTTGCTTTTCAGTTGGTCGGTTTTTGATGACGCATACGCAACCGTTGTCGGCTTTTCTGTCACCGACGAGCCGAAAAGCGCACAGCATAAAAAGCAAAGGCTCAATACAAACGAAAGCGCTTTTGTTATCCTTTTAGATTGCACTTATCTCACTGCCTTCCTTGTTAAGATATTTGCTCATTGTGATAAGTGAGCCGCCGACGCCGCTTATAATACCTATAAGAACGAAAGCTCCGAGCATCGGCAATGCATAATCGGTAAACGGCAAAAGATTTACGCCGATTGTGTCAAATATAATTTCGTTTCCCTTTTGAACGGCTATCTCATAAACGCCCCAAACAACCGCAAGCGAAAGCACGCCCGATATTACGCCGAGCACAATGCCCTCAACCACAAACGGCAGCCTTACAAACGAGTTTGTTGCGCCTACGGACTTCATAATGCTGATTTCAAGACGGCGTGAGTAAACCGCAAGTTTGATTGTGTTTGAAATGATAAACAGCGAAATTGCAAACAAAACAGCAATGATGATGATTGCCACAATGCTTATTCCTCGACTGATTGTGTTGATTTTCTTTGCGAGGTTGCTGTTATCTCTTACGGTGTCAACGCTGTCAAGCTTTTTGATGCCTGCAACAGTTGTTTTAAATTTTGTCAAATCCTTAACCGTTACCTTGTAGGCGTCCGGCAGGGGGATTTTGTTGCTGTATTCCTGGAAAAATTTTGATTCTGCATCGCCCATGGTGGAGAGCTGTTCTTTCCAAGCCGATTCCTTTGAAATAAATTCAACCTTTTGAATATTATCGAGCGATTTTATTTCGCTTTCAAGCTTGCTTTCATCTGCATCTGTAGCCTCGTCTTTGATATAAACCATGATAACATTCTCGTCCTCGATTTTGTCAACAAACGAGTTTATGTTTACAAATATCATCGACGCGGAGCCGATAAGAACAAGACAGCAAAGCAAAACACAAATTGATGCAACGGACATCATTCTGTTTGTCCAGCTGTTTCTGAAGCCCTCTTTGATAAGGTATCTTACGCTTGAGCCTGTCATTATTCCTCGCCTCCTTCGTTGCTTTCGTCTTCTTTGTCGGAGGTGCTGTCAGCGATTTCCTCCAAGGCGTTATACACCTCGGAAACATTCTTTTGCTTAACATCCTCCTCATAATAGAACATATCGGTTGCTTTTTCCCGTGCCGGTGCCTTAAACTTTGCAAAGGTCGGGTCCGGTGTGTCGGATACCACTTGTCCCTTTTGGATAACGATAACTCTTCTTTGGAAGGAGCGCACAAGGTCGTGCTCGTGCGTAACCATTACAACCGTTGTGCCCGAGTTGTTGATTTTTGTGAGCAAATCAACGATTTCGTGGCTCATTTCGGGGTCGACATTACCTGTCGGCTCGTCCGCAATAATAAGTTTCGGGTTGTTAACAAGTGCTCTTGCAAGCGAAACACGCTGTTGCTCGCCGCCGGAAAGTTCGTTCGGCATTGAACGCGCCTTTTTTGAAAGACCTACAAGCTGTAAAATGTAGGGCACGCGCTTTCTTATATCCTTTTCCTTTGCGCCGATTACACGCATTGCAAACGCAACATTGTCATAAACCGACATTTTCGGAATGATTCTGAAATCCTGGAAAACGATGCCCATTGTTCTTCTGTAATACGGCACGTTTTTCTTTTTAAGTGTTGCCGACGAATAGCCGTTGACGATAACTTCGCCCGATGTCGGCTTTTCTTCGTGCATAATAAGCTTTAAAAATGTGCTTTTGCCCGCACCCGATGAGCCTACAACAAACACAAATTCGCCGTCCTCAATCTTGATGTTTACATTATCAAGAGCGTGCGTGTCGTTGCTGTCATATACTTTAGTAACATCTTTAAATTCAATCACGATAATTACTCCTAAAATTTAAACAGGTTATTTGCCGTTTTGTGCAAACGGCATAAAGGGGCACTGCCCCATACTCACTGAATATAATATAACAAATTATAATAATATGCAAGCGTTTTTTGTTGTTTATCTGTAAATTTTGTAACAAATTTGTAAACTCGCCTCGGTTATAATATTAACACCGGACAACAGTCCGAAAAATTGACTCCCCGACAAAATGCAATCGCATCTCATCGGGGAGCCTTTATGAAAAATTTTACCGTGCAAAATTAAAACTGAATTGACCAATATGCCGGCTGAACTTTGAAAAAGTTTATGCTTATCATCATAACAAGCCAATCGGCAACAATCAGCGTTCCCAAAATATAATCAAGCCTGAGCACCGTTTTGTACGGCATTTTTTGTATTCTTGTCATAAGCGGAGTGAAAAAGTTTTCCATCAAAACCATTACTCCCGTTGTGAGTGCAAGCGTTGTGGGAATGCTTGTGTATTGCGTGATGTGAAGCGGTATTCCGCTGTAATTCCAAAGTTGCTGACCGGAAATGCGTTCAAACAGTGTGCCGACAATGATTTCGCCGAAGAATATAAACAAAAATACGACAACAAAATAATATATCTGCGAGTGCAGCTGCGCCTTTTTATCGTCGCCCTCAAACATTCGGCGTGCAAACCAGCGTGCCTTTTTTGGCGTTCCGAGCGCAAGATAAAGTGCCCACATTGCTATTGTGTAGCAAAACAAAAAAGGAAAAATTTGGTTTCTTGAATCAAGCACGCCTTTTGATACAAGGCGAAACAGATTTTCAACCCAATATCCGATGTTTGCATATACAAGACCTGCAAGCCAAAGGTGAGTTATGTCATAATCGTATAATTTAATTGTGCCGCCTTCCTTGTGAAAGGTTTTGCTGTTTGTCAAAATCATGGTAAAGCCCTCTTTCTTCTCTTTCGTTTCATTATACTAATTCCCGATTTTCAACATTACTTCAAAATTGCTCTTTCAAAGTTGAGGTTTCGTTGAGTTTAAAGTCAAAATATGATATAGTAAAATAAAACACGGCAGAAGGGCTGATGATATGTTTAATTTGTTAGTAGTTGAGGATGACCCTCATGTAAGAAGCCTTATAAAGGCGATTTTGACCGACGAGGGCTACAATTGCATCACCGCGGCTGACGGCATCGACGCGCTCGAAGCTATGGACAACCACCATGTTGACCTTGCGATAGTTGATATTATGATGCCGCGAATGGACGGCTACGAGTTCACAAAAACACTGCGCGAGGGCAAGTGCGAAATTCCGATTTTGATGCTCACCGCAAAAATTTCGCACGAGGACAAGAAAAAAGGCTTTGAGGTCGGCACGGACGATTTTCTTACAAAGCCTTTTGACGAGGAGGAGTTGCTCTGGCGCGTCGAGGCGCTTTTGCGCCGCTCGAAAATCGCGACTGAGAAAAAGATAACCGTCGGTTCGACAACGCTTGATTATGCGTCGATGAGCGCAACGGTTGACGGCAAGCTCGTCACGCTGACGCCAAAGGAATTTTTGCTTTTGTTCAAACTTTTGTCATACCCGAATCAGCTTTTCACAAAGTATCAGATAATGGATGAAATTTGGGATTTTGACACCGAGAGCGACGAGCACACCGTGGAGGTGCATATCAACCGCCTGCGCGAAAAATTCAAAAACAACAGCGATTTTTATATCAAAACAATCCGCGGTTTCGGTTATATGAGCGTTTTGGAGAATCAAAATGAAAAGCAAATCAAAAAATAACGAAAAAAAGAGAATATTTAAGGATAACGCAAATTTAAACATTCGCCTTGCAATGGCGCTGTCGGTTTTTGTCGTTTTGCTGTCGTCGTCACTGCTTGCGGTTGCAATTTACTATTTGCTTGTATTTTTTGATATAATCAAATATGGCACACTGCCTGCGTTTTGGATTCTTGCAATCATCGTCATTGTGTGCAACATTGTCGGCGCGATACTCGCAAGCATAATTTGTGCCCACTACACAAAGCCGATTGACGATGTTATCAAGGCGATGAACAAACTTTCACACGGCGATTTCGATGTGGATTTGCCGTGCGACAAGGACCTTGCGATTATCCGTCAGCTTAAGCAGTCGGTAAATAAAACGGCGCGCGAGCTTAACAGCATCGAGGTTATGCGAAACGATTTTATCGACATTATTTCGCACGAATACAAAACTCCCGTTTCATCAATTAACGGCTTTGCACGCAGACTCAAGGGCGACAACCTCACTGACGAGCAAAGGGAATATGTCGATATTATCATTGACGAGTCAAAGCACCTTTCGTCGCTCACAACAAACATTCTTTTGCTCAATAAGTATGAGAATACGCAGATTGTGCCCGATGTCGCGCCGTATTCGCTTGATGAGCAAATACGAAAATGCGTAATTTTCCTGCAGCAGGATTGGATGCAGAAAAATATTTCGCTCGAGGGCAAGTTTGACCCCGTTACCTATTGCGGCAACGAGGATATGATGAATCAGGTTTGGATAAATCTCATTAAAAACGCAATCAAATGTACGGGCGAGGGCGGCAGCATTTACTGCTCGGTCTGTGCCGACGGCGGCAATGCCGTTGTAAAAATCAAGGACACCGGTTGCGGTATGGACAACGAAACGGTGTCGCATATTTTTGACAAGTTTTATCAAGCCGATTCAAGTCGCAATACACAAGGTAACGGCCTCGGTTTGTCGATAGTCAAGCGAATTGTTGATTTGAATAACGGTAAAATCATTATCGACAGCAAGCCGTATGAGGGCACCGAGTTCACCGTAACTCTCCCCCTTGATGAAAAAAGCAATAATATATAATATAATAGGTATATAAAAATCAACCGAGATGCAGTGCGTATCTCGGTTGATTTTTTTGTAGTTTTAAATTTTAATCGTTGTCAAGCAGCTGCTTGTAGAATTCGCAGTAGTCGGAGCGCTTTTCTGCGGTGAAAGCCATTGCCTCTCTCGGGTGGCGATTGAGTTGACCCGTCATCATATATTGCAAATCATATCCCCAGACAACGCCGCTTTGCTTGAGCGGAATCATATATTTTTCAATGAAAGTCAGCAGACTGTAAAGGCTGTATTTCGGGTTTTTCAAAAATCCCAAAAGCAACTCCATTTGGCAGTTTCCGGCGCCTCTGCCCATGCCCATGGCGGTTGCGTCAAGGTATGAAACGCCGTACGACATCGTTTCGATTGTGTTTGCAAACGCAAGGTTTTGGTTGTTGTGTGCATGGAAGCCGACCTTTTTGCCTGCCGCCTCGGCTTTATCAAGATATTTTTGCGCAAGCTTTGCCGCGTTTTCGGGATAAAGCGAGCCGTAGCTGTCAACAAGATAAATGACATCAACGCTTGATTCGCAAAGCATATTGAGTGCCTCGTCAATCTGATCGGTGCTTGCTTGCGAAATTGCCATAATGTTGCAGCTTACCTCATATCCGAGCCCCTTGAAATGCTCAATCATTTCGATTGCGGCAGGTATTTGGTGAATATAGCACGCTACGCGCACCAAATCAATAACGCTTTCGCTTTTCGGAATGAAATCGGTTTTAAAATCGCATCTGCCGACATCCGCCATAACCGATATTTTCATATCGCTCACATTTTCGCCGACGATTGCGCGGATATCCTCTTCGTTGCAAAATTTCCACTTTCCGAATTTTGCCGGGTCAAAAAGATTTTTTGACGCACGATAGCCGAATTCCATATAATCAACGCCGCTTTTGATATTTGTTTTATAAAGCTCGGTAACAAATTCATCTGTAAATTCAAAATTGTTGCAAAGTCCGCCGTCCCTGATTGTTGCGTCAAGCACCTTTATATCGTCACGCACGGACATAAGGTTTCCTTTTCTCGGTGTCATAGCCGTTACCTCTTTTTCTCTTTTATTCAACGCTTTAGCACTTTAAAGCTTTTAAGCGACAAAGCAATTATAACACTCCTCCCCCCCATTGTCAAGCAAAAATATAAAACAGTGCCGAATAAATTGCCGAATATGGTTAATTTCCGCGCAAAAACAATTTGCGTTTACAAAATAAACACGAGAGGGATTATCCCTCTCGTGTTTTGTTTTTTATAATGGTATATAGTATTTTGACTTCTTCTGTTGTACAGCTTTTCGTTATCTTTGGTTTTTACCTTACTGTGTCAACACTTTTAAGCTTTTTTATGCTTGATACGGTTTCCTCGCGTTTAGTCAAATTCTTAACCGTTACCTTGTAGGCGTCGGGCAGGGGGATTTTGTTGCTGTATTCCTGGAAGAATTCTGATTCTGCGTCGCCCATGGCGGAGAGCTGCTCCTCCCAAGCCGATTCCTTTGAAATAAATTCAACCTTTTGAATATTATCAAGCGATTTTATATCGTTTTCAAGCTTGCTCTTATCTGCGTCGGTAGCCTCATCTTCGATATAAACCATGATAACATCTTTTCCGTTGACTTTGTAATTAAAGATTTCAATATCGGAGTTGGCACTTTTTTGACTTATTCCATTTTTGCGCGTTGCACAACCTGTTAGCGAAACAGAGCAAATAAGAACACAAACCAACAAAGATGCGACGATTTTTCTCTTCATTTTTCCAACCTCCGAAATTAATCTGTAATTTTATTATATATGCAGGTGCTCTGAAATAAAATTGATATTTCGGCACAAAAAATACAAAATGTTGGATTATTTATGTTTGGGTTAGATTTGATACCATTTGATTTCGTTTGCTTCGAGGTGGAGGAGATAGCTTGTGCCGTCGCCTACATACACCGTTGTGTCCTGTGGCTCGTAGGTGTTGTTGACTACGCAATACTTGCCGTTTTTAACATATGCGTGCACCTCGACATTGTAGTTTGTCGAATACCAACGGTTAAGCTCGTCCTCTGCCGATGCGCTCCAAAGAACTGCGCGGTAGAGCACGCGGCTGTTTTTGAATGAATACGGAAGTCCGCTGATATAAACGCCTCTGCCCTTGCCGAACTCCTTAACCGCCATTTGTACCTCTTCGGCATGTCTGACAGCAAACGGAAGCTCGCTTGCGTTTTGGATAAGCACCGTAGTTCCGTCGAGTGCGACAATGTTCTTTTTACCCTCGCCGAAATCGACCTCGCCGTCGGCGTCTGCCAAAATGAAGTGGTCTCTGTGTTCCTCGGTGTTGTATCTGCGAGTGTTGAGAGTAAATCCGTTTTCTTTCTCAACGCCCAAAATATCGTCAAGCTGGAAAAATTTACCTTGCCATTGATGAGCGGCAGGCTCGCCGACGCCGATGAATCCTCCGCCGTTGTAAACAAACTGCTTAACAGCGGTGACAATTTCTTCGTCTGCCCAATATTCGCCGCCGCTTTGTGCGGTGTCGGCATCGCCCACATTGATGATTACATCAAAATTATCGAGCAGATTTTTGTTGTTTTTAATATCGTCAAAGCTGATGAACGAAACATCAAACGGTGCGCCGCTGAGCGCCTCGATGATGCCGAAGTATGAATAGTTTTGTCTGTAATACAAGCCGTGGTGCACCATATGGTTTGACCATGCGCGCATTTTGCCCCAGCAGTTGAGAACAGCGACTTTTTTTACGCAATAAGGCGTTACACCCTGAATGTTGTCATAAAGTGTGCGGAATTCGTCGCATACCGACTCGATATAATCCATAAAATCGGGGAATTGAAGCGCAAGCTTGAGATAGCCGCCGTAGCCTATGCGCTGAATCGGGCTTCTCAAAATAGCGCGCCTTGCCGTTACCCAATTAACCTTTGCCTCTTTGATGGGGTCGCCGCCCTCGCAGAAAACATCGGGGAAGAAATACGGCAAAAATCTGCCTTCGGTGTATTTTACATTTTTAATATCGCTGAAAAGGCGGAGCGTTGCGCCGTTGCCGACACTGCCTACAACCGCGTCGAGTCCGATTGATGCAAACTCGTCCATAAACGGCTCCATGCCTATCCAGTGGTCGCCCATAAACATCATGGCTTCCTTGCCGTATTCGTGAACAATGTCAACCATTTTTTTGGCAAGTTTTGCAACCTCGCGTCTTTGGAATGCCTGAAAATCCCTGAATTCCTTTGACGGGATTCTGTATGTGTTGTTCATATAACCTTGGTCAATGATGAACTCGGGACGGAATTTGTAGCCGACCTCGTTCTCAAACTGCTCAAGAATATACGGGCTGACAGATGCCGAATAGCCAAACCAATCGACAAATTTTTCTCTTGCAAGCTCGTCGAAAATGAGCGTGAATTGGTGGAAAAATGTTGTGAATCTTACAACATCGACATATTCGTGCGTGTCGAGAAATTTGCGCAATCTCTCGAGTGAGTGCGCCCTCGTTTTCGGCTGACGGACATCAAATGTGATTTGCGGCTCAACATCCCATTCGTTTACTACGGCGTTATACATATGCACCGGGTCCCACATAATGTAAGCCAAAAAGCTTACTGTGTATTCGTGGAATTTCTTTGCGTTTGTGATTGTCACATTGCCGGTTTTCTCGTCATAGTTCCATTCGTCCGTCGCCACAACATCACCTGTTGTGCGGTCGATTACCTCCCACCATCTTGTAATATCGTCGCGGTTGTTGACCTTGAGCATATCAGGATAAAGGTTATCCATAAGATGAATTGAAAGAGTGTTGTCAACAGCAGTGTGGAACTTTGTCATAATATACATCTGCTGAATTTCGTCGGGATTTGCCTTTGCCCAGTCGTTGTCCTTTCTTGTGGTGTAGTATGTAGCGTACACCTTTGCGCCTGTGTCGCGAAGCTCCTGCGGAAATTCCGTTCCGTCGCAGTCGCGGATAGCGTCGGCGCCCCATTTATCCATTACATCGAGCGTCTCCTTAACAACATCCATATCGGTAGGGATTGTTACTCTGCCTTTGCTTTTTGCCATATTGATTTTGTACCTCCGGGCATTATTTTTCTATTTTGATGATTTTATTGTCCTTGAGCGTCATTTTGCCGTGCATTCTCTTGCGCACAAACGGAACGCCGTGCCTTACATAAAATGTGTTGTTTGCAACATAGGCATCGGGATTGCTCGCCGGCGTCATCGTGCCGCTCAAATCGTCAACGCTCAGGTTGTTTTCAAATGTGTTGTGAACAGCCTCCTGCAGGCAAAACATCATACAGCCGCCCTCGTTTAGGCGTGAATAATTGTATTCGTATTTTGTGCCGTCGCCGGAGTCGGCGTCATAAGCCATTCCGTCTTGATTGAGTTTTGTGTCGACAACATCGTTGAAACGAAGTAGTGCGTTTTTGCATTTCCACGGCCAAATTGCCGCCGCAACCTTGCCTGCGCGCTTTTGCGGATATTTATAATATCTGTCGTTCATTTCCGTTGCGCAGGAGTCCGAAACATTGTGCTCGACAAGGGGATTGAGCGCATACATAGGAGTGATTGCGTCGCCGCCTGCAAATTTAACATAGTTGTTTTTGATTAAAATATTTTCGTTGCCGTATTTTTTAAATGTTTCGTCTGCAAGCTCTTTTGTCGCAAAATCTTTGTGGCGATATGAGTAGCCGACGGCTATGCCCCACCTGCTCACATTTTTTACAAAGCAGTCCTCAACAGTGACTCCGTCGTATCTTGCAACGCCTGTTTTCGCCTCGTTATCGGGCTTAAAGGCGGTCATATATATTCCGCCGTTGTTCATATGCTTGTTGTAAACATTGCCGTTGACATCGTGGATAAAAAGATTTTTGAGCGTTATTGAGTGCAGAGTGCCTCTGTTTTGAGCAACTGCGGCAACGCCTGTTCTGTCGATTTTGTCAGGTGCGCAATAGCTTTCCAAGTCGGTAAATTCTTCTTTGTTTGTAATTTCAATGTTGTTTATAAGTATGTTTTCAACATCATAAAGCAAAATTGCGGAAGAAACATCGCCCTTGTAGCGGTGACCTTTAAAATCAAGCTCCGTGCCGTAGTCCTGGTGCCAAATTCCGTTGCCGTTTGCGTTGATTTTCGGCAAATCACCGTCGCCCCAAGCGGCAATTTCGATTAAATCGCCGTTTATGTCGCCGCAGTTTTTAATATGCAAAAACTCGTTTTCAAAAACGGAGCCTCTTACAAGCATTACCTTGTCACCGGGCATAAGCGAAAGTTCGTTAATTTTTTTAAGGCTTTTAAAAGCAGTGTTTTCGCTCAAGCCGTCATTTTCGTCACTGCCGTTAAGCGAGCTTACGAAGTATATTGTTGATTTCGGCATCATACTGCTCCTCCCTTATCTTTTTATAAATAACGGTTTTAACCTCAAAAAAGAAAAATTTGTCGTTATTATATCTCGTGAACAAATCTCTGTTGTTTTTGAAATAGTCTTTCAAATCCCTGCGAGTGATTTCGGGATAGTCATAGGCATTTTTTACCTTTTGCGTTTCGCCCACGAAGTCGAGCTTCAGCCTCGTCAATTCATAATTGAGATATGCCGGGTATGAAAAGCGTGTCAGACCGTAAACCGTTTCGCCGCTTTCGATTTGAGCGGCTCTTTTTTTATTCTCGGCGTCGCATCTTTTTTTTACGCCGTCAAGGCTTTCATCATCTATTAAACCGAGCCTTTTTGCAAATTCAAGACAGGCGAGCGCGTATTTTTTCTCGCTCTCGTCGCTGAAAAGAAACAAATTCATATGTATTCCCCTTGCTTGTTAAAAAGTGAATATTGTCTTTGTTATATAATACTTATTTTTAATATACAATGCAAGCGTATTTGTGTTTTTGTGAATTTTGTACTATAAAAAGTGAAAATAAACTCATCTCCGCACAAAAAAACGCGCATCGGGTGTACTCTGCTATAAACCAAGTACTTACTTATGCAGTCTTATGCAGTGTGCCCCAAAGCGCGGTTGTTTATTTTGTTATGTCTTTGTATTGAAGGGGGATTATTTTTTCCAAATCCTTCGGCGACAGTTCGACCTGCCTGCCGACTTTGCCGGCGGAGCAGAAAATTTTGTCCGCACTCTCGGCGTTTATGTGGATAGTTGTTTTAAACTGTTTTTTCATTCCTATCGGCGAACAGCCGCCGTGGATATATCCCGTCAGGGGCAAAAGCTCCTTTTGGTGAATCATTTCTATGCTTTTTTCACCCACTGCGATTGCCGCTTTTTTGAGGTCAAGCTCCTCTTCGCCCGGCACCATAAAAACATAATGCTCCTTTGATTTGCCGACAGTCACAAGCGTTTTATACAAAAACTGCGGGTCAACGCCAAGCCCCGCGGCAACATCCTTTGCACATGTTGTCATATTGTCATATGAATAATGGTTATACTCGATTTTCTTTTGGTCGAGTATTCGCATAACATTTGTTTTGTCTTCCTTTTTGCCCATTTTTATCGCTTCCTTATGCTTATTTCGCCGCTGCGCAAAACAGTTTGTTCTCCGTTTTCAAGCTCAACGACAAGACCGCCCGTTTCGTCAATTGCGACAGCCGTGGCAGGCGTAATTCTTTCGTTTTGGATAAAATTGATTTTTTCGCCGATAATCAGCGAGTGCGTGCGATAATAGTCGATAAATTCGTTGTATTTGCTGTTGTTTATCGCGTGCAATTCGCGTGCTATTGCGGCGATAAGGTCGGCACGGCGAACATTTGCGCCGAGACTTGCGGCGTTTTCAACATCGCTCGGAAAATCAATTGTTTTTATGTTCATTCCTATTCCGATGATTACGGAGGTGACCGTTTGCGTTTCAAAATCGGTTACCGCCTCGGTCAAGATACCGCAAATCTTTTTGTCGCCGAGATAAACATCGTTTACCCACTTAATTTTCGGCTTTTTGTCTGTCAGCTCCTCAATCGCCTTGCACACTGCGACAGCGGCGGCGGTTGTTGCGGTCACCGCATTTTGCAGTGCCGTCATCGGGTGGGTGACATATGTCATATATATTCCGGTCAGTGCAGGGGAATAAAACGATTTGCCCTGTCTGCCTCTGCCGTTTGTCTGCTCATCGCAGATTAAAAGCATTGTGTTTGTTTTGCCCTCGTTAATCAGGCGTTTTGCCTGCGTGTTTGTTGAGTCGATTGTCGGGTAGTATATTACCTCAATATCCTCGTCAAGTTTTGATTTGACAAGCTCGGCGTTTAAAATATCGTTGTCGTCCGTCAGGCGATAGCCCTTGTTTGTCACTGCGTCGATGGTGTATCCCTCTTTTTGCAGAGATTTCACGGCTTTCCATACTGCGGCGCGGCTTATACCGAGCGTTTTGGCAAGTTCCTCGCCGTTTATGTATTTGTCGGAGCTTGATATAAGCGTTTTTAAAACATTGTCCTTGGTAGCCATTTTGTGCTCCTTTTCAAAACAAAAACCTGCAAGCGTATTGCCTGCAAGTAAATGCACAGATTATTTTCTTATATAAAATACAGCCAGTGTTTTCGGGCCGCAGTGTGATGAAATCGTGCATCCTGCGTCGGCTTCGATAATTTGGTCAAATTTATTTTTGCCCTCAATAAGACCTTTTGCAAACGCAAGCGTTGCCGGCTCAATGCCGCCGCTGTTTGCGATTACAATGCGCGATGTGTCGATTTTGTTGATATCCTTTACGCAGTCTGTTATATACTGCTTGTAAACATTTTCCATTTTTCCGCGGTATTTTTTTGCGACATCAAGCGCACCTGTTGCGTTGTCAACCGCGATACTCGGTTTTATTCCCAAAATATTTGCGCCAAAGCGCGCAACGCCGCTGCATCTGCCGCCCTTGTGCAGATATTCAAGCGAGTTCAAAACAAATGTTGTGCTTACCTTCGGCACAAGTTTTTCGATTTTATCGTGGATTTTCTTTGCGTCATATCCCTTTTCGCGAAAATCGCATGCCTTTAAAACAAGCAAACCCATTGCCGTGCAAAGCGACTTTGAGTCAACGCAGTAAACACCGTCAAATTCAGCCGCCGCTACGCAGGCATTTTGATATGATGACGATATTGCGGAGGAAAGCCCGATGTGAACAACCTTTTTGCCCTGCTTTACAGCTTCGCTGAATATTGAATAGTATTTTGACGGCGGAACAGCCGCTGTTTTCGGTAAAACGCCGCCGTTTTCAACATGCTTGTAAATATCGGCGGGCTTAATGTCAACGCCGTCCGAATATTCGTTGTCTCCCAAGAGAATTGAGAGGGGAATCACCTTGATATTGTATTCGTCAACATATTTCTGCGGCAAATCGCAGGTTGAGTCCGTTGTGATTAAAACATCCTTGAGTTTTGGCATATTTTCCCCTTCTTTCTTTTGGTATTATATTCTGTCTGCACCGCAATTTCAAATGTGCGGCGCAAAATTTATTTATTTAATTCCGAAATTTACCTTAAAGGATTTTATTTCCTTTGCGGCATATGCTCGGTCGAAATTGATTTTCAAAACCTGTGATTTGCCGGATTGAGTAATCGTTGCCGTGTATGCAATTTCGTATTCATCGTCCTTTTTCTCGTTTATAATGACAGAAAATTCGCGCTTGTTCACGGAGTCGGTGTCAAACTGTGCACCCGGCTTTGATGTCAGCTCGATATATTTGTCTGTCAAAACGATTTTTGAAACGCTGTTAATATCTGTGCTTTCGGCGGCAAAGCTTTTGCTTTGCGTTGTAATTGATGAGTCGAATTTTTCCGAATAACTTATCCAGTCAATAACAGTATTTGTTTTGGGCGCTGTTTTATCAATGTTGTTTTCGGTGTAGCTCCACGATTTTGTTGCCGCATTTCTCGGGTCGGCAACTTTGTATTCGCTCTGCGGCTTAAATTCGAGCGATTTTTTTGCGGGGGAAAATCCGCTTTTCTCGCTGTAATCCAAGCCGAAAACTATTTTGCCGCCCTGTTGAACGGTGTCGGAGCCTTTGTATTTTATATTAATATCAACCGATATGCTGATTTTGCCTTTATCGTCAACGGTGTAAATTCCCGTGCCCTTATACCAATTGTCTATTTTGAGATAATTGCCCTTGCTGTCCTGCAAAGCGCGCAGATAGCCTACACTGCCGACCTCGCCGCTCACAATGCCCGTAGTTTTGTCATACGGTATTGATTTTGACGAGTAGTTCATCGCAAACTGCAAAATCTTGTCGCACGATTTAAGCTGAGTCAGCTCCTCAAACAAAACATTGTTGAGTATGTTGCTCCATGTGTTTTGCGCTGCCTGAGTTACCTTGTATGTTGTTTTTTTGTTTGAATCTGTTTTCGGGTCGAGCATATACAGATTGTATATCTTCTGTTTTGTGCTATTGTCCGTTGATGCAACACATCGTACAAGGATTTCGTTTTCCTTGTCGCCGTCAAAATCCATATAATACATTTTCGGATTTTCGGCGTGCTCGTCAACACTCCAATTTTTAAACTCGTAGCTTTTTGAATCGTGCTCAAGTATTATTGTGCTGTCGCTTTTATAAAGATAAAAACCCTCATTTTTAAGGCTTGCAATCAGCGTTTTGTTGCCGTTTTTTTCGGTTGCGGCAAGTTTTGTTACCGTTGTAAGGCTTGTGTCGGCGGTACTTTTTTTAATGCCGCCGTTTTTGTATGTGTGAAAGCCCAAAACTACGGCAACAGCGATAACAAGCACAAGCAAAACTCTTAAAAAGTATTTCATATACTGCACTTTCTCCTTGTGTCGGCAAGCCGTGTGAATATATGCTAATTCTTCACCTCGGTGTTTTCGCCGTAGACCTCGTTAAAATCAAAGGGGATTTTTTCGCCCTTAACTATATGATAGCATTTGCCGTTTGCAAGTGAAAAAATCGGCTTGTCGTGGCGCAGTGAATCAGAATATACATCCTCAACCTCAACACAATCTCTACTAAACTCCTCGTAAAGTCGGCGCACCTTTTCGCCGTCACGGCAGTTTTCGCCGATAATTATTCCGTTTTTGGGGTTGTGGCGTGTGCAAATCAGCTTGTCAAAACCAAGCCTTTTTGCAATATCGTTCAGCAAAAAATCCGGGCTTGCGCTGATAACAACGCTGTATCTCGTGCGCTCGTTAAACCACGGATGCACCTCGTCGATATGTCTGTCCCAAAATTTTTTGACAGCTTTTTCCTTTGGAATCAGCGGCAAAAACAAAAAGCATGTTTTTTTGAACGATGTAAAATTGATTATGTGCAAAACCATCAGCAACGCCGCTACTGCGATTATCGGCAGTGTTATAAAACACCACGGATAGTGCAAAAAGCAATACGCCGTGAAAAGCGAGCCGCTGTCAAACGGAACGATTGTTTTGTCAAAATCGTAAATGTCTATCTCTTTTTTCATACACTGTCCTTGCGTTACACTTCGCTTGCATCAAACGAAATGCTTATTTTTTTGTCGCTTTCAAATTGAGTCTGCTTAACACCTGCGGCGCTAAACATTTTTTTGCTTGCTTTTGTAGCGTCCGTTTCGGCGTATTTGTCGGATATGTATATAACCTCTTTGATTCCGCTTTGAATAATCGCCTTTGCACATTCGTTGCAGGGGAAAAGCGCAACATAAATTTTGGCTCCGGCAAGATTTTGACCGCCGGCGTTTAATATTGCGTTAAGCTCGGCGTGGCAAACAAACGGATATTTTGTGTCGTTCATATTTGCGCCGCTTCGCTCCCACGGAAAAACATCGTCACTGCATCCGCGCGGAAAACCGTTGTATCCGACTGAAATTATCTTGTTATCGTCGCCGACAATGCATGCACCGACTTGGGTGTTGGGGTCCTTGCTGCGCATAGACGCAAGCAGGGAAACACCCATAAAATATTCGTCCCACGAAATATAATCTTCTCTTTTCGACATGTGATTCACCGTTGTCTTTCGTTGTTAAATGCGGCAGTAAGCCTTTTATTTCAATGTGTCGACAAATTCGTCAAGTTCGCCGGCTTCAATATCCTCAACTCTTCCGGCGTCAATCATTTTTGCCGCGTCGGGATTAATCGGCAACTTTGCAAGCACCGGCACGCCAAGCTCTTTGGCGGTTTCATCAATCTGCGATTCGCCGAAAATACTTATTTTCTCGTTGCAGTGCGGACATACATAATAGCTCATATTTTCAACAAGTCCCAAAACAGGCACATTCATCATTTTTGCCATATTGAATGCCTTGTTTACAATCATTTTTACAAGATCCTGCGGAGTTGAAACAATCACAATTCCGTCAACAGGCAGTGATTGAAAAACAGTCAGTGCAACATCGCCGGTTCCCGGTGGCATATCGACAAAAAGATAATCAAGGTCGCCCCAGTTAACATCGGTCCAAAACTGCTGAATAACGCCGCTGATAACGGGTCCGCGCCACACAACAGGCTGATTTTCGTCCTCGAGCAAAAGGTTTATGCTCATCATTTTTATTCCGCTTTCGGTCACTGTCGGCAAAAGACCCGTTTCGTCCTGCATTGCTCGGCTTGTGATTCCGAATGATTTGGGCACGCTCGGACCTGTAATATCCGCGTCGAGAATACCTACCTTAAGCCCTGCCTTGCGGCATTTTGATGCAAGCAGACAGCTTACAAGGCTTTTGCCTACGCCGCCTTTGCCCGATACAACGCCGATTACCTTTTTAATGTTTGAATTTTTATTCATCGGTTTAATAAAGCTCTCCGGCTGTGTTCTTTCACTGCAGTTGCTCGAACAGCTTGAACAATCGTGTGTGCATTCGCTCACTTTTAATCATCTCCAAAAATCTATAAGCAAAAAGGCTCATATTTATTATAATAATTTTAAAGAATTTTAACACAATAATGTTAAAATATCAATACCGTTTAATTTCAAAATCAGTCATAATTCCTGATAACCATTTCAACCTTGCCCAAAACGGTCAGCTCGTCAACGATAATCGGCTCGTAGCTTTCGTTTTCGGGTTGCAGGCGAAAATGACCGTTTTCCTTGTAAAACCGCTTAACGGTTGCCTCGTCGTCGATAAGTGCAACAACAATGTCGCCGTTTTGCGCCACAGGCGTTCTGTTTACAACGATAATGTCGCCGTCAAGAATAGCGGCGTTTATCATCGAGTCGCCCTTGACGCGCAGAGCAAAAAGGTCGCGATTTGCGGATTTTGAGGGAATCGGTATGTAGTCCTCAATGCTTTCGACAGCGAGTATCGGCTTGCCTGCCGTAACCGTGCCGACAAGCGGAATGTGGCGCGCGTTGTCCTGCGACGAAATGCGGATTGTGCGCTTCAAATTTGCGTCACGCACGATGTAACCTGCATTTTCGAGGGCGTTGAGATTGTATTGCACCGATGAGGTCGATTTCAGCCCCACCGCGGCACCGATTTCGCGCACCGACGGTGCAATTCCGCGCTCGTCGATTGTGTCTTTTATGAAATTGAACATCATTTTTTGTTTTGCGTTCAAGCTGTTCATAAAGCCGCTCCCTTGCTTAAACTCTCTGTCATAAATTAATTATTCTATTATATACTACCATTAAGTATGTATTTTGTCAAACAAATGTGCTATAAATTGTGCGACGCGGCGCAAACTCTCAATTATTTGAAAAAAAGTGTTGACATTTATATAAATATACGCTATAATCTTGCTTGCAATTGGAAACGGCTTTATAGCTCAGTTGGCTAGAGCACGCGGTTCATACCCGCGGTGTCACTGGTTCGAATCCAGTTAAAGCCACCATGGCCCGGTGGTCAAGCGGTCAAGACACCGCCCTTTCACGGCGGTAACACGAGTTCGATTCTCGTCCGGGTCACCATTGCAAAACCTGCTCTTTGAGCAGGTTTTTTTATTGGTATTTAATTTATAAATATCGGCATTAGGCATTATTTGACGAATTTGCCTTGTTATAGTATAATTATTACACAAAATATTTTCGGAGTGAGCAGTTATGGCAATTCAACCGCTTTTGATATTATACGGCGTGATAGCTTTTTCGTTTATCATCACATCAATTTTTATGTTCAAGCCAAAGGGCAACGAAACGGTGCATATCATTTTCTTTTGGCTTGCCGTTGCGCTTGCAAGTCTTGCAACATTTATCAACGCCACAGCAATACCTGCGGGTGAAAGTGTTAAAACAATAGTTGCGTGGTGCGGCCTTTTGCTTGCCGCTGTGGGCATCATCGTCAGAATGATTGCCGGCAAAACAAACGCGGCGGCAAACATACTCGTTATGCTCAGCACTGTTTATGCCTGCGTTTGCTATTTTATATTCTGATTTTTTATGTGCTCGCAAAAAAGGTGAATAATGTCAATATCCGTTTTGTCATACACCATTCTTGCGCCCACCGTGTCCTCAATCTCGTTGAAAACGATTTTTGAGTTGTTGAAAACAAAATCTATCGCATAATAATCGCCTTTAATCAGGGCGGTTATTTTTTTTATTTTTTCGATTTCTTCATTCGATAGGTTATACGGCGTCGCTCTGCCGCCGAGGCAGTAGTTTGAGCGAAAATCCGTTTTGCTCTCTCGCAAAATCGCCGTGATTATCTTGTTGTCGATTATCCAAACGCGCAAATCTTTGCCTGTGTCGCTCGCAGGCATTTGGCACACGGCGTTTTCGTCATAATCCTCGGCGCTCTCGCACCAAACAACGCCTGCTCCGCCGTGACCGTCGCGCGGCTTTTTCACAAACGGCGGATTTTTGTAGTGCGTGGGCATAATTTCAACGCCGTTTTTCTCCATAAAATCATAGCAAAGCTGTTTGTCATTTGCAATTTTTGACAGCGCGGAGGGATTAAAAACGCGCACGCCCCTTTGCTCGTAATATTCGGCGATTTTGTAATCGTTTGTGCGGTTGATTACATAAAGCGCATCGCCGCGGTAATCGGGGGATTTCAGCTTTGCGCCGAGTTCACGCTCGATTTTTTCGACAACAAAGCTGTTGCGCCGTGCCTCCTCGGGCGGATAAATTAAAATCGGCTTTAATTCGTTTCTCATATTATTTGTTTATCCTTTTTTCGATTGCCTCAAAAATCATCGGCGCAATGTCAATGCCCGTGCACTCTTTCAGATTGATTATGTGCGCGTTGGAATTGACCTCGCAAACGGAGTTGCCGCCGATTATATCAACACCGCCGAAGGTCAGTCCCAAAATGTTGCACGCCTTTACGGCAAGTGCCTTTTCCTCCTCGCTCAATGCGTATATTTCGGCTGTTCCGCCGTTTGTTATGTTTGAGCGAAAATCGTTTTTGTTTGTCCTTTTCATCGCGGTAACGCATTTGCCGTCAACAACCTCTATTCTCACATCACTGCCGTTTGCCTCGGCGATAAATTCTTGAAGAATAAACGGTTTTTCTGTTATATGCGACAGCACATCGGCTCTGTTTTCGCACAAATACACCTGCTGCCCGAACGAGCCGAAACATTCTTTAAACACAAGCGGATATTTTAAAATCCTCGCCGCAGAATCTACAAATTCGCTGTAATCGGCTTTGAAAAAAGACATCGGCGCAATAATTGTTTTCGGCTGTTTTACTTTTCCGTCAAGCGCAATGTATGTTTTTGCCTTGTCGTCACAAAGCGCAATTGATTTTGCACTGTTGAAAACAGGCACGCCTTTGTTTTCAAGCATTCTCGCAACATTTGTGTCCTTGTCCCAAAAAAGCACAAAATCGGGCGTTTCGCTTTCAAAAATCAGTTCTTGGTTTGTTTTAGTTTTAAGCTCACAGCCAAAGTTTTTTGCACTTTTAACAAGAGAGTTGTGCAAAATATCATACTTTTCGCCGTGTAAAAAGTTATTTATTGCCAAAAAACCCTTCATTTTGCCACCTGCCTGCATTATTCTGCATTTATTGTATCACTGTGTCTTGCTTTTTTCAATGAAGTATTGTAAAATGTACTGTGTATTTATAATATAATAATTAAGGAGCATTGATATGACAGAGTACAAATTGAAATACGGTTGCAACCCAAACCAAAATCCGGCAAGGATTCATATGGATGGCAGGGAGCTTCCGTTTGAAATTCTCAACGGCGCGGCAGGATATATTAATCTGCTTGACGCGTTCAACAGCTGGCAGCTTGTTAAGGAACTTAAAGAGGCTACCGGTTTGCCGTCAGCCGCAAGCTTTAAACATGTTTCACCGGCAGGTGCGGCGGTTGCTCAACCGCTCGACGAGGTTGACAGAAAGGTTTGTATGGTTCCCGACGGACTCGAGCTTTCACCGATTGCCCAAGCTTATGTCAGAGCAAGAAGCTGTGACAGACAGTCATCTTTCGGCGATTTTGCGGCTCTTTCCGATGTTTGCGACATTTCCGTTGCAAAATTCCTCCAAAAAGAGGTTTCCGACGGTATCATTGCTCCCGGATATACAGACGAGGCGCTTGAGCTCCTTAAATCAAAGCGCCGCGGCAATTTCCTTGTTATTAAAATGGACCCCGACTATGTTCCCGATGAAATTGAAACGAAGCAGGTTTTCGGTATCAAGTTTGAGCAAAAGCGCAACAACGCCGAAATCACACCGGATTTGTTTGATGATATGCCGACAAAGGTCAAGGAAATTCCGCAAATTGCAAAAATCGACCTTCTCATATCAATGATTACTTTAAAATATACTCAGTCAAACTCCGTTGTTTATGCAAAGGGCGGTCAAACCCTCGGTGTCGGCGCAGGTCAGCAAAGCCGAATCCTCTGCACAAGAATGGCAGGCGACAAGGCAGATATGCTTTGGCTGAGAAGAAACGAAAAGGTTTTGAGCCTTCCGTTTATTGACGGCATTCGCAAGTGCGACGCCGACAATGCTATCGACCTTTATATCAGCAACGATTATGAGGAACTTTTGAAAGACGGCGTATGGCAGAGATATTTCACCGAAAAGCCACAGCCGTTCACAGCCGAGGAAAAGGCTCAATGGCATGAGAAAATGGACAATGTTGCTCTCGGAAGCGACGCTTTCTTCCCGTTTGAGGATAATATCGAGCGTGCCGTTAAATCGGGCGTTAAATATATCGCTCAGCCGGGCGGCTCGGTAAGAGACCAAAATGTTATCGATTGCTGTGACGAGCACGGCATTGCAATGGCGATGACAGGCATCCGTCTTTTCCACCACTGATAAGATATTCACCCCCCGTTTCATTTTGAAAAGGCTTGTGATTTAATGAAAAAAATATTTTCGCTTTTTCTCTGCGCCGTTATGGCGGCAAGCGTGCTGTTTTGCACACCTGTTGCATCGTTTGCGCAGGAGGATAATCAAATAACCGTTTCAGCCGATTCAAGCGATATTACGGAGAATTTGCGTGCCGCATTAAAACAGGCGGGATTGAGCGCAACACCCGAAAATCGCTTCACCGTTAAGGTTGAACCGGGCACCTATGAACTGACAAGAGGGCTTAATATTTATTCAAACACAAATTTTGACCTCACCGGTGTCACATTCAGAAAAGCAAACGGCTTTTCGGGCGCAACAATGCTCAAAACCGGCTTGGCTGATGATGTCAGCAAGGGCTACGATTATTATAAAAATATAACAGTCATCGGCGGCACATTTGACGCAAACGCCGCCTCAATCGAATCAAACGCAGGCGGAATTTGGGCAATCCACCATACGGATAATTTCAAGGTCAGCGGCACAACATTCAAAAACTGCCGCAACAGCCACCATATTTCGATTGCCGGCTGTCGCAATGTCACTGTTGACAATTGCACTTTTGAAAACAGCTATCGCTCCTCGGGCAACACCGCAAACAACGAGGCTGTCCAACTTGATATTCTTGACAAGCGCCACTATTCGGGATTGCCTGCGGCATCATATGACGGCACGGCAAACAAAAATATCAAAATCACCAATTGCCGTTTTAACAAGGTTAACCGCGGCGTAGGTTCTCACAGCTCGCAAACGGGAAATTATATGAACGGCTTTGTTGTAAAAAACAACACCTTCAACAATGTTGACGGCTACGCCGTTACCGCAGTCGGAATTATCAATTGCGACATCAGCAACAACAAAATCAACAACTGCGGCTCAGGCATTTTTTATCGCACGGTGAATCAGAATTTTGCCAACACTTATCATTATAAGGACGGCATAACGCGCGACCCGGCGACAAAAATCTGCAACAATGTTATTTCGACAAAAAAATCACCCGATAAATGCTTTAATGTTGTTCCGTACGGCATTAAAATTTACGGTGTGAATGTTTCAAAAAATTCAAACCTGCCGAGCGACAAGGATTCAAACGGCAAACAGCGTGTCATTAAAGCAGGCGATTACAGGGCATACAATGTTACCGTTTCGTCAAACACCGTCACTGTCGGCTATACCGGCTACGGCATTTGGCTGAGCGGCTCTGTCGGCACAAAGGTTTCGTCAAACAAAATCACCTTGGCGAAAAACACCGCCGTTAAAGATACCGTGCATGCGTTTCGTGCGGATTATTGCTCGTCGCCGACCGTTTCGTCAAACACCATAAACGGCAACAATCTTTCTTACAGCGGCAACGGAATCAATCTTACGGGCACAAGCGGTGCAAAGCTCACATCAAACACGGTTACAAAATTCAAAAAGAGCTGTGTTTTGCTTGATAAAAAATCTTCGGCATCGTTGAGCCAAAACAAGGTGTCATACAGCGGTGATCACGGCGTTTATGTTCGAAATTCGTCAAAAGCGGCGTTTTCAAAAAACACCGTTTCAAACAATAAATACAAGGGTGTTTATTTTAAGGACACCACCGCCGCAAACACAATGAGCGGCGACAAAATCAGCGCAAACGGCGAGCACGGCGTTGCTTTCAGCAAATCGAAGGGCAAGATGACCTCCGTCACAAGCTCCAAAAACTCCGGTTACGGAATTTATTCAAGCGAGAAAAGCAGCGTCACCATTTCAAAATGCACCGTATCATCAAATAAAAAGGACGGTATTTACTGCAACAACAAATCCTCAACCGCAATTTCATCTTGCACGGTTTCATCAAACAAAGGCAACGGAATTTATTTTACAAGCGGCGCAGGCGGAAGTGTAAAATCAACAAAAATCACCTCCAACAAAAAATACGGCATTTATATTACGAAAAAAGCCAAAAAAGTTGCAGTCAGCAAGGTTAAATACAGTAAAAACAAAAGCGGAAAAATCAAAAAATAATTCCGCCGATTAATTAATAAAAAACCATATCAAAGGAGATTATAAATTATGGTAAGAGCAATTGTAGGCGCTAACTGGGGCGACGAGGGCAAGGGTAAAATCACCGATATGTTCGCTGAGCAAAGCGATATTGTCATTCGTTTTCAGGGCGGTGCCAACGCAGGACACACTATTATTAACGAGCACGGCAGATTTGCATTGCACCTTATGCCGTCGGGTGTTTGCTACGACCACACAACCTGCATTATCGGCAACGGCGTTGCATTGGATATTAACAAGTTCATCAAGGAACTTGACGATATTAAAAAGGCAGGACTCAATCCGCACCTTTTGGTCAGCGAGAGAGCACAAATTCTTATGCCTTATCATATTCTTCTTGATACATACGAGGAGGAAAGGCTCGGCAAAAACGCATTTGGCTCGACAAAAAGCGGCATTGCTCCGTTCTTCTCGGATAAATATTCAAAAATCGGTATTCAGGTAAACGAGCTTTTTGATGATGAAACACTCCGTGCAAAGCTTAAAAATATCTGCACACTCAAAAACCTCACCCTCAAATATGTTTACAACAAGCCGCTTCTTGACGAGGACGAGCTTTTCAACACCTGTATGGAATATAAGGAAAAAATTGCTCCTTATGTTTGCGATACGCACAAGTATATCGCCGATGCCATCAAGGAGGGCAAAAACATTCTCCTCGAGGGTCAGCTCGGCACACTTAAAGACCCTGATTTCGGTATTTATCCTATGGTTACATCTTCCTCAACTCTTGCAGGCTACGGCGCTGTCGGCGCAGGCATTCCGCCTCACAAAATCGAGGATATTGTTGTTGTTACAAAGGCATATTCGTCGGCAGTCGGTGCAGGTGAGTTTGTTTCCGAGATTTTCGGCGACGAGGCACAGGAACTTCGTATTCACGGCGGCGACAAGGGCGAGTTCGGCGCAACAACGGGCAGACCGAGAAGAGTCGGTTGGTTTGACTGCGTTGCATCAAGATACGGTATCGAGTGTCAGGGCGCAACCCAGGTTGTAATGACGGCTCTCGACTGCCTTTCATATCTTGACGAAATCAAGGTTTGCACAGCTTATGATATTGACGGCGAAATAACAAAGGATTTCCCGACAACTCATGTTCTCAAAAAAGCAAAGCCTGTTTTCAAAACCCTCAAGGGCTGGCACTGCGACATCAGAGGCATCAAAAATTACGATGACCTTCCGCAGGAGGCAAAGAATTATGTTGAATTCATCGAGGGCGAGCTTGGCCATAAGATTACAATGGTTTCAAACGGCCCCGAAAGAGAAGCAATTATCCACAGAGCATAATATATACATTATATATAAATCCCGAGAGCATCGCCCTCGGGATTTTTTGTTGCAAGCGGTCGGAGTTTGTCTTTGCGGTCGTTATTTGTTTTTGTTCCCTTTACAGCGGGCGAACACAGTTCGCCCGCTTGCAAAACCACAAACCGGAGGCAAAATGTATTCACCTCGTCATTTTTCGACCTGTTTGAAACATTTTTGCACACAAAAAGGGAGGTGTTGCCTCCCTTTGACTTTTAGATATTAATTATGTACTTAAAACAACATTCCTATCATCATTTCGGCAAAATCGGAAAAACCGTTTGCTGCCGAAATTCCGAGTGCGGCTAACAAAACCGAAACAAGAATAACAACTCCTATGCTAATTGCGTAAACGATAATTTCAGCAACAAGGAAGTTTTTGATGCTCTTGTTTGTTGTGCTGCTGCAAAGCCAAACAATCCAGCAAATAATGTTTACAACCGGAATCGCCGAAAGAATCAAAAGACCTACCCATTTGCCGACTGTAACCGGCTTTGATGTGTTGTCATAGCTCGGTGCAACATTCTGTGGCTGATAGTATTGCTGTTGTTGCTGTGGCTGATAATATTGTTGTTGATATTGCGGCTGAGCCTGCGGTTGCTGCTGTGAATAGTCATATGCCGGTTGAGCCTGCGGTTGCGGCTCCGGTGCCGGCTGTGTCGGTTGCGGCGCGTAATACTGTGCCGGCTCACTCGGTGCCTCATACTGCGGTGCAGGCTGTGCCTGCGGTGCGGCATTTGCGTCTACCAATGCACCGTTGCATGCAGAGCAAACATCTGCGCTGTCATCATAATACAAATTGCAATTTGGACATTTTTTCATAATGCAAAACTCCTCAAATATATTTTTGTTTTGTTTATATATACTGCGAAATTAATCGCTGTATTTCTGTTTTCTCACATCAAGGTGGCGAATGTCGATATAATCGGGCAATCCGTTTCTGTACGGTGTTTGAACAACGCCCTCAATAAGCGGCCTTAAATAATCCACCATATCCTGCGTAACATCGTTGCCCTCGGGGTTAATCCAGCTCCTCGGCACAAGCTTTTCCGTATTTGCGACAACGGCGACATTTTCAGTCGAATACTCAACGCTGTACGGCTTGTCGGAAATCCTGCGCAATGTTGAAAATACGCCGCTTTTGCCTGCAATCGCCGCCCTTACGGCAACTGTTCCGAGGTTAAACGCCTCCTCAACATCGGTGAGAGATGAAATGTGACCTGCACTTCTTTGAATAACGCTCGGTTCAAGCGCTCTGACCTTACATCCGATTTCCTTTTCGATTACGGATTTAAGATATGCGCCCGTTCCGCTCAATTGAGCATGACCGAATTCGTCAACCTTTGAGTGCTGTGCGCTGATATAGTTTCCGTCTTTATCGTGTATTCCTTCGCTGACAACAACGATGATCGAGTTGTATTCCTCAAGCTTTGCCTTAACATCGCTTACGAATTGTTCAACGCTGAAATCAACCTCCGGCAGATAAATAAGGTGCGGTGCCACCATATCTTCTTGCCTTGCAAGACATGATGCGGCGGTCAGCCAGCCTGCGTTTCTGCCCATAGCCTCTATAATGTGCACGCTCTTAATGCTGTAAATGCTTGTATCGTATGCAACCTCACGCACGCATGATGCAATGTATTTTGCCGCACTGCCGAATCCGGGCGAGTGGTCAATGCCGTTTAAATCGTTGTCGATTGTTTTGGGCACGCCTACGATTTTTATGTCGATGGCGTGTGATATTGTGTAGTCAGACAGTTTTTTGACCGTGTCCATTGAATCGTTGCCGCCGATATAGATAAAATATCCTATATCGTATTTTTGCATAATGGACACAACCTTTGCAAGTTCTTCCTCGTTGCCCGACAGCTTATATCGGCACGAGCCGAGGAACATTGCCGGTGTCAGTTTAAGTCTGTTTAGTTCATACGGCATATGCTCAAACATATTGCTCAAATTCATTATATTTTCATCAAGAAAGCCCTCGATTCCGTTTATCATTCCGTAAACATTGCCGATTTCGTCACAACCGAGTGCATAGTCGATTGCACCGGCAAGGCTTGAGTTGATAACAGCTGTCGGTCCGCCGGACTGACCGATGATTATGTTTTTACTCATTTTTTATATTTGTCCTTATGTTTATATTTCAATATTAAGCTCTTTGATTTTATCTCTGACCTTAAGCCAATCCGCAAACGCCGCCTCCTTGTTGTTGGGGTTGCGCAAAATTGCGGCAGGGTGATATGTGCCCATCATCAAAACGCCGTTTTTCTCAATAAAGTCGCCGTGCTGTTTCGTTACCTTGAAATCGGGCGAAATCAGCTTTTGCGCCGAAATTCTGCCTACGCAGATTATGATTTTCGGTCGGATGATTTTAAACTGCTCGCGAAGCCAATTGATGCACATTTCCTGCTCTTCGGGTTTTGGGTCCCTGTTTTTCGGCGGACGGCACTTCACCATATTTGCGATATACACATTTTTTTCCCTGCTTAAATCAATGCTTTCAAGAAACTTGTCAAGCAGCTTGCCCGAGCGGCCGACAAACGGCTCACCCTGCAAATCCTCGTTTTCACCGGGGCCTTCGCCGATAAGCATAATGTCGGCGTCCTTTTTGCCCACGCCGAAAACAAGATTTGTTCTGCCCTCGCAAAGTCCGCATTTTGTGCAGGAGCGGCATTCGTTTTCAAGTTGGTCAAGCGTCATATTTTCACCTCAAACTTAATTTACCTATATAATAACAAATTTATGGTTGAAATACAATTAAAAGTGTTATAAAATATCA
>ERZ1034976.114-NODE-114-length-73380-cov-38.823621_pt1 | contig 73380 bp, 60 predicted proteins | sample MGYA00520623_ERZ1034976 | MGnify/ENA primary metagenome ERZ1034976 (study PRJEB33766, sample SAMN09781774) | gut metagenome | biome: gut microbiome | host: Homo sapiens | place: Madagascar | study: EMG produced TPA metagenomics assembly of the PRJNA485056 data... | reverse complement strand
TAATGATGAAAAATCGCTTGCTTGCAAGGGACGATTTTTCGAATGTATTGAGTGATGAAATCACGATATAATGAACGCAAAATTATTTGCTCGCAAGGGTGCTGATTTTGCGGAATGCATAGAATGTGCGAAGCACATGATATAATGATGAAAAATCGCTTGCTTGCAAGGGACGATTTTTCGAATGTATTGAGTGACGAAATTACGAAATAATGATGAAAAAACTTAGAGTTGGAGGTTGCAATTTCCTTGAAGTTCTTACTGGCAGCATTAAATACAAAATATATTCATTCGAATCCGGGGATTTATTCCCTGTACTCATATTCGGTAAAGAGACAACCGTCTCTTGCAGAATATATTGAGATTGCAGAATATACGATCAACAATCAAAAGGGAGAGATTCTTGCAGATATCTATAAGAGAAGACCGGATGCAGTTGGATTTTCCTGTTATATATGGAATATCGAGATGATCCGTGAGATCATTACAGAATTAAAGAAGCTCCTTCCGGATACAGATATTTGGGTCGGCGGACCGGAAGTAACCTACGATGCCGATAAGCTTCTTGCGGAAATGCCGGAACTTACAGGAGTTATGGTTGGAGAAGGCGAGGCAACCTTTTATGATGTGCTGAGAAGATATCTTGATATCGGAAATATCCATAATACTGGGAAGTCCTGTGATATTGGGAATTCCTGTGGTATTGAAAATTTCCGTGATACCGGGGATTTTCGGGATATTGACGGCCTGGTGCTTCGGGAAGGAGAAGATATTATTTGTACGAAGCCAAGAGGACTTACCGATCTGTCGGAGCTTCCATTTCTGTATTATGACTTGGACACTTTTAAAAATAAGATCATTTATTATGAGAGCAGCAGAGGCTGTCCGTTTCGGTGCAGTTATTGTCTGTCATCGATTGACAAACGGGTTCGGTTCCGCAATTTTGATCTGGTGAAGAAGGAGTTGCAGTTTTTCCTGGATCATCAAGTAAAACAGGTGAAGTTTGTAGACCGGACATTTAACTGTTCCCATGAACATGCGATGGAGATCTGGCGGTATATCAAAGAACATGACAATGGAATCACGAATTTTCATTTTGAGATTGCTGCAGATATTTTAAATGAGGAAGAATTGGAGCTGGTCAACGGCCTGCGACCGGGTGCGATACAGATGGAGATCGGAGTGCAGTCGACAAATCCACAGACGATACGGGAGATCGATCGTGTAATGGATGTCGATAAGCTGGCAAAGATCGTTGCCCGGATCCATCAGGGACATAATGTGCATGTGCATCTGGATCTGATCGCGGGGCTTCCGTATGAGGATTATGAATCATTTGCACATTCTTTTAATGACGTATATGCGATGAAGCCGGAGCAGCTTCATCTAGGCTTTTTAAAGGTGCTAAAGGGATCGAAAATGCATGATAATGCAGAACAATATGGTTTACAGTATACGAGCTGTCCGCCGTATGAAGTTTTATTTACAAAGTGGATATCTTATGATGAGATCCTGCGATTAAAGCAGATCGAAGAAATGGTGGAGATCTATTATAACAGCTGTCAGTTTGAGAGCACGCTGCCATTCCTGGTAGAAGAATTTGATTCGCCGTTTGATTTTTATGCGAGTCTAGCTTCTTATTATGATGAAAAGGGATATTTTATCCAGACACCGGCGAGAATCTATCGGTATCATGTACTGCTTCATTTTGCAGAAGAACACTTCCCTGAGAAGACAGAACTGATTCGGGAAATGCTGGTATTTGACTTGTATCTTCGTGAGAATATGAAGACCCGACCGGATTTCGCCCCGGAACAGGAGGGTGTGAGAGATTTGTTCCGGGCCTTCTACATCCGTGAGGCCAACGACCACAGATACCTTCGGGAAGAAGACTATCATGGCTGTGACTGGAAATCTATGTCCAGAATGACACACATAGAAAAGATTTATTACAACAGAGAGACGGGAAATCGTCTGCCTGAAGCATGCTATATAGTATTCGATTACAAACGCCGTGATCCTCTGACCGGGGATGCAAGGTATATGATAGTAACACCTGTCGCATCCATGTGATATCAAGTTTGGCTGCCTCATGTTGCCCGGGTTACTGCTATTCTACGGGTGTATATGTAACCTGCCTCATGTTGTCCGGGCTACTGCCGGTACACTTTGTACTGTCTTGTTTTTTTCTATTCGTTGCAAATGTCTGATTCGCTCATGCTCCTGTGCCAACTCGCCTTTCAGGCTCAAACAGGCACCCGCATTCGCTGACAATTTGCATCTCATAACGAAAAAAAGCAAACGACAGTACAAAGTGTACCGGCAGTAACCCGGACAACATGAGACAGGATACATATACACCCACGGAATAGCAGTAGCTCAGACAATATGAGACAGGTTACATATATACCCGCGGAACAGCGCTATTGACGAAGATTGGGTTGATCGGAAATGTAACCGTATCGCCTACCGAGATATTACATCCTGTTGTATCCACGATCACGGAGTTCATACTGATCTGACCTAACACCGGAAGTCGGCAGTCTTTAAAGCTGGCAGCCGGTGTCTTTTTATGGAAAGTGCCTTTTAATTTATAATAAATACGGATCGGAGAGAAGAAATTTGTCCGGGAATCGGTGTGGCGTTCCATTCCAAGCCCATGATAATATCCGGCGGAGATGACGGCTGTCTTTGCATTGTGTGACAGTTTAAAGCTGTGACCATAGCCGATGTTGTGACCGGCCGGCAGTTCATAGATATCGTCCACACAGGCGGACAGATTGCAGACCTCATGAAAACCATAATCATTTGGAACCGCAAGTCTGCCAAGAAAGGCAGAGCCGATGCGGATGGCATCTAAGTTCATGGAAGGATATTTTATCATCGAGGTTGAAGATGAGATATGACGGATGCCTACCGGAATGCCGTCTTTCTGGAGTGTGTCACAGAGGTGAGTGAAATCTTGAAACTGTTTCTTCACATAGTATTCATTTCTGCATGCAGCCGCATGGAAATGAGAGAAGATACCGGTGATCCGCACATGCCTTAGCGACTGTACGGTATCGGCAATCTGTTTTTCTTCGGAACATAAGAAACCGTATCTACCAAATCCGGTGTCAATGCAGAGATGTGCATGGACTGTCGGATGGTTCATGTAGGCGGCTGTTTCATCGATCACATGCGCACAGTCGGTACTGGTGATGCTGAGTGTGATATCGTGATCGATCGCAGTCGTGATATCTTCTGAGTTATATAAAGGAGTCATCAGCAGGATATTTCCCGTGATGCCGTTTCTGCGTAAGGTGACAGCATCTGACAGTTCGGTTACACCATAGTTATCAATACCCTTTGATTGTAAGAACGATGCGAATTTTGTAAGTCCAAGACCATAAGCGTTCCCCTTTAATACTGCTATGATCTTTGCGCCGTTTGCCAGACGTTTGATGATCCGTATATTGTTATCCAGTGCATTTGTTTTGATTGTAAGAGTTGTCATGTCCTCAAGTTCCTCCGGTTTCATGTAAGTATTTATCTCATTGGTCATCTACAGACACATGGCCTGTTGTCGAAACTCGCTGCCCGGGCATGAGCGGTTGTTCATTTATTTGATGAATCTAGCATATATTCGAAATGCATCATTTTTGTATAAAAACCGACACAGAAATGCAATATCTTTGAACTTTTTTTGCATCGTTTGTATGCAATCCGGAAAAGTGGATGTTGTATAAGAGTAAAATGTGATAAACTATTTAGAAATAAAGACAGGATGGAAACCGTTTATGCATACACTGATAACAGAGATTCGCGATAAACAGAATATTACAAAGGAACAGCTTCAGCTTCTGCTGGAAACAGACGATCAGGAAATGATCGAGGAATTGAAGGCATGTGCCAGAACGGAAGCGCAGAAGGTATACGGAAATAAAGTCTATATGCGTGGACTGATCGAGTTCACAAACTATTGTAAAAATAATTGCATTTATTGTGGGATAAGAAGAGATAACTGCCATGTAGACCGGTACCGGCTGACCAAAGATCAGATCCTTGACTGTTGTCAGAGTGGATATCGGCTCGGTTTTCGGACATTTGTGTTACAGGGAGGCGAAGATCCGTTTTATACAGATGACCGGATCTGTGAGATCGTATCAGAGATCAAGCATCGGCATCCGGACTGTGCGATCACATTGTCGATCGGAGAGAAAAGCAGAGAAGCCTATGAGCGGTATTTTGCTGCCGGGGCGGAACGTTATCTGCTTCGTCACGAGACTGCGGATAAGGCACATTATGAGAAGCTTCATCCGAAAGAAATGTCATTTGACAACCGGATCCGGTGCCTGCATGACCTGAAAGAAATCGGTTATCAGACCGGGTGCGGCTTTATGGTTGGTTCACCATATCAGACGGTCGATACGTTATATGAGGATCTCTGTCTGATCAAGGAACTGGAACCGGAAATGTGTGGAATCGGGCCATTTATCCCGCAGGCAGACACACCATTTGGAAAAGAGCCTGCCGGAACACTAGAGATGACCTTACGGCTGTTGTCAATTATCCGTCTGATCCATCCTACTGTGCTGCTTCCTGCGACAACAGCACTTGGCACGATCCATCCGCTTGGCAGGGAGAAGGGAATTCTTGCCGGGGCAAATGTTGTGATGCCGAATCTGTCACCGGTCGGTGTCAGGAAAAAATATCTGTTATATGACAATAAGATCTGCACCGGGGAAGAAGCCTCGGAGTGCTGTGGCTGTATGATGCGGAGAATGCAGGGAATCGGGTACGAGGTTGTGGTTGACCGTGGCGACCATCCATCGTATGACAAGAAAAGATGAATGCAAACGCGGGAGAGGCTTTTTTGCTGAAGGTGAAAATATCTCTGTTATAGTAGATTTTATGAAAGAAAGATGTTGGAAAACATTCTGATTATTAAGGACTGCATGTTTTACATTCTGTAATAAGACAGCAAATAAAATGGGCGGTTTTCTGTCACTGACTAACTATATATTGACATTAGCGAAGATTTCGTCATGCGATGCACATTGCCAGTAAATACGGGTGCCTGTCTGAGCCGAAGGCGAGTTGGCACAGGAGTATTTACGAATCAGGCATGTGCATCAAATAGAAATCATAGCGAGTCAATTATAGATAGTCAGCGGCAGAGAACCGCCCATTTTATTTGCGTTCGTATTACAGAATGTCGATGTACTCATCGGCGAGGGCTTTGTTCATGCTACGGACAGCACAGAATTTGCCGCACATACTACAGGTATCGGAGTGATCATCCTCCGGCATACGACTGTCGCGGATCGCCTTGGCAGTAGCAGGATCAAGCGCACAGGCATACTGTGCATCCCAGTCAAGGACGCGTCTGGCATCCGCCATCTTATCATCGATATCTCTTGCGCCCGGAATGCCCTTTGCAATGTCAGCTGCATGAGCAGCAATCTTCGATGCAATGATACCCTGTTTTACATCATCAACATTTGGAAGTGCAAGATGCTCGGCCGGGGTAACGTAGCATAAGAAAGCAGCTCCGTTCATGGCAGCAACAGCACCACCGATCGCGCTGGTGATATGATCGTAACCGGGAGCGATATCTGTAACCAGAGGTCCGAGAACATAGAAAGGTGCGCCCATACATAAGGTCTTCTGGACTTCCATATTTGCTGCGATCTGGTTAAGCGGTACATGACCGGGACCTTCCACCATAACCTGTACATTGTGCGCCCAGGCACGCTTTGTCAGCTCGCCCAGACGTACCAACTCTTCAATCTGGCATACGTCAGTCGCATCTGCCAGACAGCCCGGACGGCACGCATCTCCGAGGGAGATCGTAACGTCATGTTCCTCGCAGATATCTAAAATCTCATCGAAATATTCATAGAACGGGTTTTCCTGACCGGTCATACTCATCCATGCAAATACAAGGCTTCCTCCCCGGCTTACGATGTTCATTTTACGTTTATGTTTCTTGATCTGATCGATCGTCTTTCTTGTAATTCCACAGTGTAAGGTTACAAAGTCAACGCCATCTTCAGCATGAAGACGGACAACATCGATGAAATCCTTTGCTGTCAGTTCAGCAAGATCACGCTGATAGTGGATAACACTGTCATAGATCGGAACGGTACCGATCATAGCAGGACATTCGCTTGTCAGCTTCTGACGGAATGGCTGTGTATTTCCATGACTGGACAGATCCATGATCGCTTCTGCGCCCATATTAACAGCGCTCATTACCTTTTCCATTTCAATGTTATAGTCCTTGCAGTCTCTGGATACTCCAAGGTTTACGTTAATTTTGGTACGCAACATACTGCCGACACCTTCAGGATTTAGACAGGTATGTTTCTTATTTGCACAGATGGCAACCTGTCCCTTTGCAACTAAATCCCTGAGCGCCTCGACAGCCATATGTTCCTTTTCCGCTACGATCTTCATCTGCGGAGTGATGATTCCTTTTCTGGCTGCGTCCATTTGTGTTGTGTAATTTTCCATATTATCCTCCTACTACAACCAATGTTATTTTACGTGGCAGAAAGTGGTGCTCCCGATCTGCCACAGAGCAATAAAAAAAGATGCCGCAGGGCACCTCTAATACACATCCCTACGTTAGCATTACCTAAATCAGGTTCACAGGTCGAGAACTTCATTCTCCTCTCAGCCGGCTAATTTGTCAGCTCCCTGAATATATAAATATCTGGAAATATTATATGCCAGAATACGACATAATTCAATGATATTTTTCAAGATAAAAGTAAAATATAATTTCGCATCCGGTGCGGAGATCAGGTGCAATACCGGAAAGTACGGTCTGTCAGAATCCTTGCAAATATCAGACCGAGGGGAAGGGTAATAATGATCATGATCGCAGATGAAAACCATGAAACAGCCTCTGTTAAGGACATAATACCAAGATTGTAGAAAGCACGGTAAAGGTAAAGTCCCGGAACCATGATAACGATGGACGGAACGGTCAGAGAGATTCTTGGATATCCGTTATTTCTTTTTATAATGGAGGCAAGAAGACCGGCGGTTAATGCGCCTGCAAATGCGGCAGCAGCCGGAGGGGTGCTTGTATAATCGACAAGCTCCAGCCGGAGAGTATTTGCAACTGCTCCGATACAGGCAGCAGTGGCAGCCATCGAAACCGAGCTGTTAAACATAATGGAGAAACCGAAGACTCCGCAGAAGCTTGTAATGATCCGCAGGATAAGCTTTGTACCTACAGCCAGATTCAAAGCGGAGAAATCCTGAGGATGAAAATGTAACAGCAATGCCATGATCCAGGCGAACATGGTGGCTACTAAAACTATGATGACAGAGTAGCTCAGACGTTCAAGCCCGGACCGAAGATCCAGTTTAGCCAGATCAATGCCGCTTGTTATGAATGGAAATCCGGGAATGATAAACAGCATTGAGCAGATATAGCCAGCTTCATGGAGTGCAGATACGTGGAAGAAGATTTCTGCAAGGTGAAAGCAGATGGCATATGTCAGGCATGCGGCTGATATGGATACTGCTATGTTAAAGAAAAGGGTAAAGTGGTGCTTGATCATTTTGGTACGGATGACATTTCCAACACCGGCTGCAATAAAAGCAAGGATCATTTCAACAGGACCGCCGCCTAATAGGAAGGTAAATGCACAGCAGGCAAGGGCTGAAGCCAGACCCAGTTTTGCAGGTGAGTAAAGTGTATGGATCTTCTCAATCTGATCAAGACGCCGGTGGATCTCTTCACCCGTCAGATGGGCTTCTTCTTTTGGAAAATTGTCAACGAATTGTTCCATCCGATAGAGCTTCGAGGTGTTTACACCGGTATTTGCAATGCTCAGAGACTGTGAAACGCAGTCGGTTCCATCAAAACAGTTGAATTCAATGGACATCAATCCGACATCAACGGTGCAGGTTACGCCCAGTTCTTTGGACAGACGGTTCATGGAGGTACGAACACGCCAGGCACCTGTTCCACAGGAGAGCATAATTAACCCGACCCTTCCAATAACAGAGGCTTTTTCTATCAGCCCCGCTTTGGCGATCAGGACATTGCTATCATTTTTTGCATAATCATGCCATGGAATTTCCATATGGTTTTTTTCCATGATATCCGTATAATTACTGTTTTTTGGCATAGATGATCTCCTCCGCTCTTTCAACATGATGTTCCAGATTCGTCAGGAATAATGAATTTGGAAGGAATATGCCGATTTCATCATATCGGGAATTGTTTTTCACCAGAGAATCCTGTCCGTAGAAAATATAGGACATAGGAAGTTCTTTTTCCAGTGCGATCATAAGATCCCATACAGCTGAATAGGCTTCTGCCTCTGTTTCTTTTTGCTTTACAGTATCAGGAAGCTCGCGGATCAACAACACACCATCACTCTTTTCCAGAATCTTCTGTTCCGGTTTCATGTCATTTGAGGCATAATCGTGACTGTATCTGTATGCGCGGGCAAGGTAGATATTTTTGTTGTTTTCAAGTGTTTGATAGATCTTATGAAAATGACGATATTCTTTTTCCCGGATCGAAGTTTTGTATTCGGGAAGCAACTGTCCGTTATCATCTGTCATAATGACAGGATTTGTTTTGCCATCTGCGTTGAATCGATATGGGATCAGAAAGGAATTGCGCAGAAGATCAAACAGGGTATTGTTGCAGATCGCCATAAGAAATGCAGACAGATCCCGGTTATGATAGGAATTAAATAATGCCTGTGCAAATTCTTCTGCCGGAAGTGGTGCGTCGTAAGCATCATCGTTATAGCACAGGTAATTTGCAAATGTTTCCTGTAATTTCTCACATGCCCATGGATCATTCAGAATTTTCTCAAATAAGAAATCTGCTCTCTTTTCTCGTGGAAAAATTGTAGTTTCGTTCATGCTTAACCGGCTTCCTTTCTTTTTCTTTTCTGCACAATTATACTATTGGCAGAATAATAAGTAAAAGATATAATTGATATGACAGACATAATCATTTGATATGATAAAAGAAACGGAGCAGATAGATGAATATTAACTTTGAATATTATAGAATTTTCTATTATGTGGCAAAATATCATAATTTTACAAGGGCTGCGCAGGTTCTGGAAAGCAGCCAGCCAAATGTTACGAGAGCGATGAACTGTCTGGAACAGCAGATGCACAGTACATTATTTGTAAGAACCAACCGGGGCGTTCAGCTTACACCGGAGGGAGAAAAACTATATATGTATGTGTCGGCAGCTATGCATCAGTTATTAATGGCAGAGGAAGAACTGGCGGACTATTCGGGCATGGTACATGGAAGTGTATCGATCGGAGTCAGTGAGACAGCATTAAACATATATCTGTTTGATAAATTAAGGGCATTTCATACGGCATATCCGGGAATCCGCCTACGGATCTATAATCATTCCACACCGGAGGCAGTAGATGCAGTAAAGAGCGGTAAGATTGATTTTGCTGTTGTATCGACACCGGTGGAAGCAGACGCATCGCTTGAAACCAGAATGCTGAGATCATTTCGGGAAATCCTGATCGGTGGGACATCATTTAAAGAGTTAAAGGGAAAGGTTTTATCTTTAAAAGAATTGAAGAAGTATCCGCTGATCAGTCTTGGACGGGAAACGATGACATTTCGATTCTATGAGCGGCTGTTTTTATCGCATGGGATAGAATTTGCACCGGATACGGAGGCTGCAACAACAGACCAGATCCTGCCGCTTGTCCGTTGTGAGCTGGGACTGGCATTTATACCGGAATCCATGGCAGGTGAGGCGCTCGAACGCGGAGAGGTAATACAGGCAGCCCTGAAGGAGAAAATTCCTGACCGGCATATCTGCTTGATATATGACAGCCAGCATCCATTGAATACAGCTGCAAGATCATTTCGCAGATTATTAGAAGAAGACTGTGAAAAGGTAAACACCCTATAGGATATGGACGATTCAAAAAAGCGTTGACGTAGAAAAATGAGAATGATACGCTTGCTATCATGCGGGAAGCACCGGTGCTGATCGTAGTTATAAATACAAATGGCAGTTCTCCATATGAACCGATTGATACAGACCGCCGGATATCTGAGATATGCGACAGTCTGTCAATCGGTGCATCGATTGAGAATATGCTGCTTCGGGCTGTTGATCTGGGACTGGGTACTTTATGGATTGCAAACACCTGCTTTGCATATCCGGAGCTTATCGATTATATAGAAACGGATAACCAACAGTTAATCGGAGCGATAACTGTTGGTTATCCGGCAGAGCATCCGGCAGCCAGACCAAGGAAGCCGCTTGAAGATATTCTGGAATACAGAGAATAAGTGACAAAAAGAAAAGAGGAATAAGAAATATGAAGATCAAAAGAATTGCATTGATCGGACTTGGAGCCATGGGTGTATTTTTTGCACCAAGATTATATGAAGCATTTGGAGATGATTTTTATATTATTGCAGGTGGTGAACGTAAAAAACGCCTGGAAAGTAAAGGAGTTACGATCAATGGCGTCAACTACAGATTTCCGATCGTGACACCCGAAGAACAGGGAGAGCCGGCGGACCTGGTCCTGATCGGTGTAAAGGGCTATGGATTTGTGCAGGCAATAGAAGATATCCGCCATCAGGTAGGTGAACATACATTGATCCTGTCTTTGCTAAATGGTGTAGACAGTGAGGAGCAGTTGATTCAGGCATTTGGCGAAGAACATGTATTATATGCATATATGAGAATGTCCATTGTTATGAAGGATGGAAAAGCAGACTTTGATCCGTACTGGGGCAAGATTCACTTCGGAGAGAAGAAAAATGATGTTCTGTCAGATCGTGTACTTGCTGTAAAAGAAGTATTTGACTATGCCGATATTCCATATGAGATTAATCCGGATATGTTAAAGGGACTCTGGTTTAAATACATGTGTAATATCGGAGAAAATATGACCTGTGCGTTGCTCGGTATCCCATTTGGATTTTTCCGTATCAGTGACAGTGCTAACTGGATTCGTGACAATGCCATGCGGGAAGTGGCTGCGATCGCGCAGAAGAAGGGAATCGATATAGGTGAAAAAGAAATAGCGGAGCAGGATGTTACAGTAAAGACGATTCCACCCGAGAACAAACCATCAACCCTGCAGGATCTGGAAGCAGAGAAGTTGACTGAGGTAGAGATGTTTGCCGGCAATGTCATAAAGATGGGAAAAGAGCTTGGCGTGCCAACTCCGATTAATGAGATGTTCTATCATGGTATTCGGGTAATGGAGGAGAAGTTTACAAAAAGATAATATTTGAATTAGCACTCATCTATTTACAGTGCTAACAAAAGGTGCTATAAATAATATAAAGCAAGCGTAAAAATAACGAAAAGATATTTTATAATATGTGTCTCTAAATAAAATACAGAAAACGTTGGTAATGTAAAACTGATATAAAACCAGAAATATTAATAGAAATGGGGTAATTAGGATGGACAGACCAAGTATTTTTTCAGATAATTTTGAGATGATGAATGGCTTTTTTGATGATTCCTTCTGGGGCAGCCGTTCCGGACTTCGTACCATGACTACAATGGCAACTGATATTTTCGAAACAAAGGACGGATATGAGATAGAGATGGATCTGCCGGGATTCCCAAAGGAGAGCATCAAGGCGGAATTAAAAGGTGGATATTTGACGATCCTTGCAAGTTATGCCGGATCAGATCATGAAGGCAGAGAGGGAAGTTATATCAAGAGGGAACGATATTCCGGTCACTATAAGAGAAGCTTTTATGTTGGTAATAAAGTCAGTGAACAGGATATTAAAGCAAGATTTGCAAATGGCGTTCTTTATGTCTATGTACCAAAATTCGACGACCAGCCGGAAGTAGAAGAAAAGAAGATTATCTCGATAGAAGGATAACGGACAAACTTCAGGGGCTGTTTATTATTATGTAGCAAGCCTGTCCGAGCGCCGGTACTTAGGTTGCGTATTTTGCAACCTTAAGTACCGTTGCGTTGATAACTGAGAACTTAGCGAGGTATTGTCGAGGTTAGTTCGAAGTTATACAGAGTAGGATAGAACGAAAGTGTCTTGCGCAATAATCATAAACAGCCCCTGAAATTTGTCTGTTATTCTAAAATCCCATATCTTCATTTACAAGGATGACCTTGATACGTCCTTTGTGCTTGGAATAGCGGGTGGTTAAGAACTGGCAGCAGACTGTTTCCGGTGACAGACAGTTTGCACATTCTCCGGTTGTGCTGCAAGGAGTTGAAAGTCCGAAGCGCTGTGCATTGATCGGAGCCGCTTCATTTCTTGCACGGCTTAAAGCATCTTCTTCTGTTCGTACTACCTTGTTCATTCCTGTGATCACGATAACATGGGAAGGACCGTAGACAATGGCAGCCACACGATTTCCATTGCCATCGATATTTACCATAATGCCGTCTTCGGTGATCGCATTGCAGCTTGTTAAGAAGTAGTCTGCAAAGAAACACTCTTTGGAGATCCGGTCTTTTTCTTCCGGTGTTTTTGCCGCATCACGATTCAGCTCTTTGTAGTTTCCCTCGATAAGAGCATCTAAAAGTCCGGTTGCTTTTACGGTCATGGAACCGCCCCAGCCGACAGAGCTTCCTTCCGGGATCAGACTCAGTGCAAGCTCCTTAGCTTCTTCCTTTGTTTGGACATAGAAGCCCTCCATATTTCTGGCAGCCAGCTTGTTTATCATGGCTTTTGCCAGTTTGTCGTTTCTCATAGTTCTAAAAGTATCCATTTGATATACCTCCGTTTATTCAGGGAAATCCAGATTATTTTCCGCAAAGAAATTCATCACTTCAAATGCAGAAGTACAGTTTTGATTGATACATACGATCAGGGCAGCATCCTGTGGAAATTTGGGATACAATACGGCATTTCCGGAGATTGTAAGTGCACGCTGGATCTCTTTCAAATTCATTCCGGCGCATAATGCCAGAAGAACCAGCTTGTATTTTCCGGGATGTGGTTTCCTGCCGTTTAAGATCTGATAAGCATAGCCGCGGTCCAGATTGCTTCGTTTTATGACATCGGCGGTCAGAAGCTCCGGATGATCTTTAAAGTAAAGGTTAAAATAATCCTGCAGATTGTCACAGGACATATCATCTGCATGAGATGTTATATAAGATTTAAAATGTATATTTGAATCATCGCTTGATAATTCATTCAGCAGATCCGTTGTTCTGGTCGTTTTCATGATCGATCCTGTATTCTTTCCCTTGATAATTTTTATCAGTACCATATAATATTTATTATACTTGTCGATAAAGCAATTTCAAGATAAACAATAGGAAAATGATATGAATTTAGAAATACAAAGTCGTCTGTCCTTTTATCGCAGACTGGAAGAAGTAGAGCATAAAAAGGGAATTTCTCTGGGGTGTCATCTCCGTAGCATTCGGCGTTATATTCATAATCGCAGGCGTATTAACAAAGAAGAGAAATTCTTAATTTATATAAAACGCCTATAAAAAAATAAGTTCATCCGGTTGTGTGGGGGGTATGACTGTATTCACCCTATATGACATTTATGAGGATTTCGTTGTGAGCTGCACATTGTCAGTAAATACGAGTGCCTGTCTGAGCCGAAGGCGAGTTGGCACAGGAGTATTTACGGATCAGACATGTGCAGCGAACAGAAACCGCAGTAAGTCATATAGGGTGAATACAGTCATACCCCCACACAACCGGATGGACTTATTTATGATTATAGGAAGAAAAACCACGCATACTTCCTCCGGAAACCGGAAAAAATACTAAAAGAATATTGGAATATAGGGAATTTTAGGATATACTATAAAACAGCGTGTTTAAAAAAATACAAACAGCGATGGAGGAACTATGTTAGAGTTAAAAAACATCTCATATATTGTAAATGAGGATGGAAAAGAGAAAGCAATATTAAAAGACATTAACCTTACAGTAGACGAACATTTCGTAGCAATTACCGGACCTAACGGTGGCGGTAAATCAACACTCGCAAAGATCATAGCAGGAATCATCAGACCGACGACCGGACAGATTCTTTTAGATGGCGAAGATATTTCAGAGCTGAATATAACAGAACGTGCAAAGAAAGGAATCAGCTATGCATTTCAGCAGCCGGTTCATTTTAAAGGGCTTACCGTAAAAGATCTGGTATCTATAGCATCCGGTAAAACACTGAATGTATCACAGATCTGTGAGATCCTTTCCGAAGTCGGTTTATGTGCAAGAGATTATGTGAACCGTGAAGTAAATGCAAGTCTTTCCGGTGGGGAGTTAAAGCGTATCGAGATCGCCATGATCATTGCCAGAGGAACGAAGCTGTCATTATTTGATGAGCCGGAGGCGGGCATCGATCTGTGGAGCTTCAACAGCCTGATCAAGGTATTTGAGAAGATGCGGGAGGAGATCAACGGAACGATCCTGATCATTTCCCACCAGGAACGGATCCTTAATATAGCAGATAAGATCGTTGTGATCGCAAATGGTCATGTGGATGCGATCGGTAGCAGAGATGCGATCATGCCAAGACTGACCGGTGAATCAGCCACCTGCAAGGTGCTGGAAGAAAAACAGAAATAAGTTGTGAGGTAACAGAACATGGATTTAATTCAGAAGAGTTTATTGCAGCAGGTAGCAGGACTTCATGATGTACCGGAGGGCGCATTTAACATTCGTGTCAACGGACAGCTTGACAGTAGGAATACAACTGCAAATATAGATATTGTAACAAAAGAGGATAAACCGGGAATCGATATCATCATTAAACCGGGAACAAAAAATGAGAGTGTGCACATCCCTGTCCTTTTGAGTAAGAGCGGTCTGCAGGATATGGTATACAATGATTTCTATATTGGAGAGGACTGCGATGTTACGATCGTAGCCGGATGTGGTATTCATAATTGTGGTGTGGATACCTCCAAGCATGACGGTATCCATACATTTTATATCGGAAAAAATGCAAAGGTAAAATACATCGAACGTCACTATGGTGAGGGAGATGGAAATGGCGAGAATATCATGAATCCTGAAACCATCGTGCATTTAGAGGAAGGCGCATCGATGGAGATGGAGACAACCCAGATCAAGGGAATTGATTCGACCGTCAGAAAGACCAGCGGTGATCTGAAGGACAACGCATCCTTAGAGATCCGCGAGAAGATAATGACACATGGGAAGCAGTATGCAAAGACTGATTTTGATGTAGATTTAAACGGAAAAGGCTGCAGTGCAAATGTAGTATCCAGATCGGTTGCAAGAGATCAGTCCAGACAGGAATTCTATTCTACGATCAATGGCAATAATGAATGTAAGGGTCACAGTGAATGTGATGCGATCATTATGGATAGTGCAAGCGTATCGGCAAGTCCGAAGCTGACGGCAAATAACATTGATGCAAACCTGATCCATGAGGCAGCGATCGGCAAGATCGCAGGCGAGCAGCTGATCAAGCTGATGACACTTGGGCTGACAGAGGCAGAAGCGGAAGAGCAGATTATCAATGGATTTTTAAAATAAAAACGTTTACAATAAATCATATAACCTATTTGACATTAAAGGTAGATAGTGATAGTTTGTAAGAGTAAAAAATACAAATCATAAAATCATAGCGAGGTATCAAAAATGCAGGAAATGAAACCGATTAAAGAGGGTAAAGTACGTGAGATTTATGATAATGGTGACAGCCTTATCATGGTAGCAACAGACCGTATCAGTTGTTTTGATGTCATTTTAAAGAATATCGTTACAAAGAAGGGTACAGTCCTGACACAGATGTCCAAATTCTGGTTCGATATGACAGAAGATATTCTTCCAAACCATATGATCTCGGTTGACGTAAAGGATATGCCTGAATTTTTCCGGCAGGAGAAATTTGACGGAAACAGTATGATGTGCAAGAAGTTGGAAATGCTCCCTGTTGAGTGTATCGTTCGTGGTTATATCACAGGAAGTGGCTGGGCAAGCTACAAAGAAAACGGTACAGTATGCGGTATCAAGCTTCCGGAAGGATTAAAAGAATCCGATAAGCTTCCGGAACCGATCTACACACCTTCCACAAAGGCAGAGATCGGAGATCATGATGAGAATATCTCATACGAGCAGAGTGTTGAATATCTGGAAAAGAGATTTCCTGGCAAGGGCGAAGAATATGGCGCAAAGCTTCGTGACTATACAATCGCTTTATATAAGAAGTGTGCAGAATATGCATTATCAAGAGGTATCATCATAGCAGATACCAAGTTCGAGTTTGGTCTGGATGAGAATGGCAATATTGTTCTCGGTGATGAGATGCTCACACCGGACAGCTCCCGTTTCTGGCCTGCTGAAGGATATGAACCGGGACATGGTCAGCCATCCTTTGATAAGCAGTTTGCGCGTGACTGGTTAAAGGCAAATCCGGATAACAACTGGGAGCTTCCTGATGAGATTGTTCAGAAGACAATTGACAAATATCTTCAGGCATATGAGCTTCTCACAGGCAAGCCTTTAAAGTAATAAGTAATAGGAAAGTAATAGAATAGCACTTAATTTTATTAGGCGGTGTAGGTACGAAGTATTGTATTTATACCGCCTGAATTAATTTTCTGAATATTTGACAAAATGCCTGTAAAATCTGACAATTATGGGTTGACGCTTAAAAAATGGCATGCTATAGTCAGCTCATAAGAAATACAACAGATAAAAAATTACCAGGGGTTTTATGGTGATTATAATAAAAAGATGGAATCTTATTACAATGGGGTGGTAAGATTCCATCTTATTTTTTTGCGTTGTTGTGTATTATCTGAATGAATTATATGTCTCTCCGGCTTTCATTGTTATACCGCGAAGTTCAGCCATTTCGCTGATGGTTACAAGCTGGTAACCATTTTCGATCAGTCTCGGAATAAATGTCTTTGATGCAATAGCTGTGGATTCATGCAGATCATGAACTAAGATGACAGCACCATCATAAGCCCCATCTACTACTCTTGTGATCGTTGTAGGAGTACTTCTTGTTTCCCAGTCTCTGGTATCGACCGACCACAGGATCATCGGAAGCCCAACGTTCTTTCGTACAGTTTCATTAATACAGCCACCGGGTGGACGCATCAGTGTAGGTGCTACACCGATCGCACGGACAATGGCATCTGATCCTTTTTTGATCTCATCTTTGATGCCGGCTGCCGATAATTGGTTGAGCCATGCATGGTCATAAGTATGAGTGCCGATCTCGCAGCCCAGACTATATGCCCGTTTTACATAGGATGGATAAGTAGGAACACGATTGCCGACAACGAAGAAGGTTGCAACGGCATCATATTTCTCCAGAGTATCCAGTACGATAGGAGTATAAGGAGATGGCCCATCGTCAAATGTCAGAGCTACCATTTTCTTATTTCCATCTACGGTACGGTAGATAGCACCATTTTTATCTGTGTAGTACAGACAGTTACCGATTCTGAATTTCCCGGTTTCAATCACTCCGGTTGCATCGGCATAGTACCATTTGTTACCTGTCTTGAATTTTCCGGTCTGGATCACGCCTGCTGCATTTGCATAGTAGGTGGAATTTCCAATCTTAAACAGTCCGGTTTTAAGGACACCTGAATTCGTTGCATAGTATGTATTATGACCGATTTTGAATTTGCCGGTTCGTATTACACCTTTATCAGTAGCATAGTATCGTTTGTTACCGACTTTGAATGCTCCGGTTTTGATCGCACCTTTTTCTGTTGCATAGTAAAGTTTATTATTGATTTTGAACTTTCCGGTGTATACATGACCGTTTTTTTTGAAATAATACCAGTGCTTTTTTATCTTGTGTTTTCCGGTATAAGCAGCACCGCTTTTTCCGAAATACATACGGGCATTTTTCGGAGTAGTCTTCCAGCCGGTCTTGATAACACCGCTGGTTGTTCCGGTATAATATCGTTTGCCTGTTTTGTAATCCTTACAGAAGCCTTTCAGCATGCAGCCTTTATCTGAAAAGATATAAGTCTTTTTGTTTATTGTCTTTTTTCCGGTAACTGCGGTTCCGTTCTTTTTCAGATAATATTTATTACCTGCCTTTGTCGTGTACCAACCATTTGTCACCATGACTCCGGTTGCGGGATTAAAGCAGTATGTATATTCCCCTATGTATTGTCTTCCCTTTAAAGATTTTCCATTTACATAATAGTGTGTACCGTCTGCTTCCTTTATAAATCCGTTTTTTACAACAGGAACTTCTTCTGCAGAATCCGGAGTGACAGGAGCTGCTTTGCTGACCGATGGATGACAGAAGAGAAGTGTAGCCGAGATAAGTAACAGCGACAGGATCAGAAATCTGAATCTGTGCCATTTTTGTAAATTGCATTTCATTCGTATTCCTCCTTTTTATTCAGATACGATAAGCCGTATCTGATGCGCAAGCAACATACTAACACAAATAATTTAGCGTTTCCATAGAAAAAGTCCTTAATTATCCGTAAAAAGTGCATAACATGTTTTTGTAATGTTCTTCTAACAGAACGGTAACAGAATATCCATAAAAGCCTATTTTAGAAAACATAAGCGGATAAAGATAATGCTGATAAAGGCGCAAATACAGATAAGATATAACTTGCATGTAAATGTGAGATGAGTATAATGCAATATTGGATAAAAAAGAAAGCAGGAATATTGTGTTTAAACATAAGAAAAAACGGGATACAAGTACATATCTATTTTCAAATAAAGATCTGGTCAGGTTATATGTGCCACTGATCATTGAACAAATGCTTGCGATGTTAGTTGGACTTGCGGATTCGATCATGGTATCTTCAGTAGGGGAGTCGGCTGTTTCAGGTGTATCGCTGGTAGACAGTTGTTTTCAGCTGATCATCAACCTCTTTGCAGCACTTGCTACCGGGGGGGCGGTTACGGTCGGACAATATCTCGGACAGAAGAATAAAGAAAAGGCGGGAGAGGCGGCTACCCAGCTTGTGTGGTTTTCGATGATCCTGTCGCTCGGAGTCATGGCACTCATGTATGCAGGCAAGGGGCTGATCCTAAATCATGTGTTTGGTCAGATCGAAGCAGACGTATATGGTCATGCAGATACTTATATGATGATCGTAAATGCATCGATTCCGTTTCTGGCACTTTATAATGCCGGTGCGGCTATTTTCCGTTCCATCGGTAATTCCAATATATCCATGCGGGTATCTCTGATCATGAACGGGATCAATGTAGTGGGAAATGCCATTTTGATCTATGTATGCAAATGCGGAACCGAGGGCGTTGCAATCCCTACTCTGGTTTCCAGACTGGCAGCAGCGGTTATCATGATCATATTGCTGATCCCGAAGAAAAGTACACAGACGAAGCAGGACAGTACACGAATTTATATAAAGAAAAGTCTGCATTATCGGGCGAACTGGCATATGTTGAAAAGTATTCTGTTAGTTGGTATTCCAAACGGACTGGAAAACAGTATGTTCCAGCTTGGTAAGATCCTTGTGCTCAGCCTTGTCTCAACATTTGGCACATATGCGATCGCTGCAAATGCAGTCGGTAATGTAATTGCCGGATTCCAGTTGATGGCTGGTATGGCGGCTTCCCTTGCCATGGTCACAGTAGTATCAAGATGCGTGGGAGCCGGTGATTATGAGCAGGCAAAATATTATACGATCAAAGTTCTGGTCATGGCATATATATGTATCATAGTTACGGTATTGTTTACATTTGCGGTTCTTCCTCTGGTCATGAAAGCGTATGGACTATCTCACGAAGCGCAGTCTGCTGCCGAGAAGATCCTGATGCTTCATGGTATCGCGGCATCTACGATCTGGCCGGTAGCATTTACGCTCCCATGTACATTCCGTGCAGCCGGTGATGTTAAGTATAGCATGATCGTATCCATTTGTACGATGTGGATCTGCCGTATCGTGTTCAGTTATGTGCTCGGTAAATATATGGGTATGGGTGTATTTGGTGTCTGGGTCGCTATGATCATGGATCAGTTCGTACGTGGCGTGCTGTTCATCCGGCGGTACCTAAGCGGCAGATGGATCGGCAAAAAGGTAATCTGACCGTATGCGACATAATATGAGTAAGTTCGTAGAAAAAGTAGAATTTTTCAGATGACAGACGACTGCTCGGTATGCTATATTAGAAAGGTGTTTGTTCTATGAGAGAATTTGGAGAAGCTTCCATAGAATCTAAGAGGATAACAAATAAATCAGAAAGAGTCTGTGATATACAGACAGGGGTAAACAAAACATGGAAAAGAAACGTAATACTTTTTCCGGCTCGCTTGGATTTGTTCTGGCGGCCGCGGGAAGCGCAGTAGGACTTGGAAATATCTGGCGTTTTCCATATCTTGCAGCAAAGGATGGCGGTGGTCTGTTTCTGGTTATATACCTGATTCTTGCACTGACATTTGGATATACACTTTTGGTGACAGAAGTATCAATCGGTCGGAAGACCAAGCAGAGTCCGCTTACCGCTTATAAGAAGCTGAATAAAAAATGGGGATTTCTGGGAATCATTGCCAGTCTGGTTCCGGTTATTATTTTCCCATATTACATAACGATCGGTGGATGGGTTGTCAAATACTTCCTTGCATTTTTAACCGGTAAGGGTACAGAGGCAGCGCAGGACGGTTATTTTACAGGTTTTATTACATCAGATATCGAACCGGTCATTTTGATGTTGATATTTCTTGCTGTTACGGCATTTATCGTATTTCGTGGTGTTAATAAAGGAATTGAATCTTTTTCCAAGATCATCATGCCGTTGCTGATCCTTCTGGTTATAGGAATCGCGATCTTCTCCATAACGATCAAAAAGACCGGAGATGATGGAATTGTCAGAACCGGTGTAGAAGGTTTGAAATTATATCTGATTCCGAATCTGGACGGACTTACTGTGAAAAGCTTCTTTACAGTATTATTGGATGCAATGGGACAGTTATTCTTCAGTTTGTCTGTTGCCATGGGTATTATGATCGCTTACGGTTCTTATGTAAAAGATGATGCAGCTCTGAATAAATCCGTTGGACAGATTGAGATTTTTGATACGGTTGTAGCATTTCTTGCAGGCGTTATGATCATTCCTGCTGTATATGTATTCTCCGGAACAGAGGGAATGGCACAGGGACCAAGTCTGATGTTCGTATCGCTTCCGAAAGTATTTGCCCAGATGGGTAAGGTGGGAAATGTGATCGGTTGTCTGTTCTTCGCAATGGTATTATTTGCGGCATTTACCAGTGCAGTGTCTGTCATGGAAGCAATCGTGGCAAGTATCATGGATGAATTCCATACAAGCAGAGCAAAGGCCGGTATTATTGAGTTGATCGTTGCGATCATTGTCGGAACGATCGTATGTCTTGGATATAACAAGTTGTACTTTGAAGTAAAGCTTCCAAACGGATCAATCGCACAGATCCTTGATATCATGGATTACATCAGTAATAACATTATGATGCCGATCGTAGCAATCGGAACCTGTATCCTGATCGGATGGATCTCCAAACCGCAGACGGTTATCGAAGAAGTGCAGAAGAACGGAGAAAAATTCAGCAGAAAAGGTATGTATGTGGTTATGGTGAAATTCATAACACCGATCCTGTTGTTTATCCTGTTCTTAAAGTCGATAGGTTTATTGACATTTATTTAAAGCTGTAAAATAAAATATAAATAATTTGTCAGCAATATTAAGTTTTCAAATGAATATTATCTAATATAGACCGATCGTCGGAAGCCGGATATTAAATCTTGCATCGACGGTCGGTTTTGTAATATGAAATATATTGAAGAATCTGTGGCAGACAGACCTTAAATGATAGAAAAATACAGATAAGAAAAAAACAGGTCGTGGCATAACTAACAGTATTCCGCTATAATAAGGAAACAGAGGAGAGATGATTCATATAATAAATGGAAATAATTTATGGAGCGTGAATATTATGATATTAAGTTTAATTGTTGGTCTGGGACTGCCGCTTCTTGGAACGACGGCAGGAGCAGCCTGTGTATTTTTTATGAAGAAGCAGATGAATCTGTTATTGCAGAAAGCTTTGTCCGGATTTGCGGCGGGCGTTATGGTGGCTGCATCTATCTGGAGCCTGTTGATCCCTGCGATGGAGCAGTCGAAAGCAATGGGGAAGCTTGCATTTCTCCCGGCAACTATCGGTTTCTGGCTGGGAATTATATTTTTATTACTGATCGATACTCTGATGCCACATTTACATATTGACAGTAAGGAGGCAGAGGGGGTCAAGAGCAATTTCAAGCGTACGACTATGATGGTATTTGCAATCATCATACATAATATTCCGGAAGGAATGGCAGTCGGTGTTGTCTATGCCGGATGGATCAGTGGCAGCACAAACATTACGTTGACGGCGGCACTTGCATTATCCATCGGTATTGCGATCCAGAATCTTCCGGAAGGAGCGATCGTGTCAATGCCGCTTTGTTCGGAAGGCTGCAGTAAACCGAAAGCATTTGGCTATGGATTCTTTTCCGGTATCGTAGAGCCGATCGCAGCGCTGCTTACGATCGCACTTTCTTCGATCATGGTACCGGTGCTTCCGTATTTTCTGGGATTTGCGGCAGGAGCTATGCTATATGTTGTAGTTGAGGAATTGATACCGGAGATGGCAGAGGGCGAACATACGAATCTTGGTACGATCATGTTTGCGGTAGGATTTTCATTGATGATGGTGCTTGATGTGGCACTTGGATAATAGGACAGTCAGAACGTGAAAATGCAGGTTATGGTTATTGTAAAAGGATAACTATATGCTGCATTTTTATGATTTATATAACTATATAACTGCATTTTTATGGCAGTTGATATTTTCGAAGTGTTCCACTATACTGTTATTAAGTATAGTTTGAAGCATAATAAAGGTCTGCTCACGGATATATTGATTTTGCAGAACGCACGAGGCAGACCGGATGATTATACAGGAAGAAGAATTATATAGCAGAAGAAAAGAGGCAGATACAAGTGTATGATGTAAAGTCATTAAAAGCAGAAGAATTTATTTCAGATGAAGAGATCAGAGAGACATTGGCATATGCCGATGCGAATAAAGATAACGTACAGATCGTTGATGAGATCCTTGCAAAAGCCAGATTAAAAAAGGGCTTGACGCACAGAGAAGCGTCCGTGCTGCTGGCCTGTGAGATGCCGGATAAGATCCGGGAGATGTATGATCTGGCAAGGGAGATCAAGGAAGATTATTACGGCAATCGTATCGTGTTATTTGCGCCGTTGTATCTGTCCAATTATTGTGTGAATGGATGTGTCTATTGTCCATATCACAGCAAGAATAAACATATTGCAAGAAAGAAGCTGACACAGGAGGATATCGTAAGAGAGGTTACCGCACTTCAGGATATGGGACACAAGCGTCTGGCGATCGAAGCCGGTGAAGATCCTGTGAATAATCCGATCGAATATATTCTGGAATGTATTAATACGATCTACAGTATCAAACATAAGAACGGAGCAATCCGCCGTGTTAATGTCAATATAGCAGCGACAACAGTTGAGAATTATACGAAGTTAAAGGATGCAGGCATCGGAACCTATATCCTGTTTCAGGAGACTTATCATAAGGAAAGCTATCTGAAATTACATCCGACAGGTCCGAAGCATGATTACGATTATCACACCGAAGCTATGGATCGTGCCATGGAAGGCGGTATCGATGATGTAGGACTTGGTGTACTGTTCGGACTGGAAATGTACCGGTATGAATTTGCAGGTTTATTGATGCATGCAGAGCATCTGGAAGCGGTTCATGGGGTAGGTCCGCATACGATCAGTGTTCCGAGGATCAAACGTGCAGATGATATCGACCCGGATGTATTCGATAACGGAATCAGTGATGATATATTTGCAAAGATCTGCGCACTGATCCGTATCGCAGTACCATATACGGGAATGATCATATCGACCAGAGAGAGCCAGGCAGTTAGAGAGAAAGTGCTGCCACTTGGTGTTTCACAGATCAGCGGAGGTTCGAGAACAAGTGTAGGTGGATATGATATCCCGGAGACATCAGAAGATATCACATCGGCACAGTTTGATGTCAGTGATACCAGAACGCTGGATCAGGTTGTAAACTGGCTGATGAAGATGGATTATATACCGAGCTTTTGTACGGCATGCTACAGAGCAGGAAGAACCGGAGACCGGTTTATGGCACTCTGTAAGAGTATGCAGATCTTAAACTGCTGTCATCCGAATGCCCTTATGACACTTAAGGAATATCTGGAAGACTATGCAAGCCCTGAGACGAAGCAGATCGGTCTGGAGCTGATCGAACGTGAGCTTGCACGGATTCCGAATGAGAAGGTCAGACAGATCACAGCGGATCATATACATGATATCGCAGAAGGTCAAAGAGACTTCCGTTTCTAACAAATGATAGGAAGAAGCAATCTTAACAGATGAAAGAATTGCAGATAACAGAGATTGCAGATAAATGCTGAAGCAGACAGCGTATAACAACAGGGAGGGCAGCACATGGCAGGGTTAAATGAGACACCATCCGGAAATCGACTTCATATCGGAGTATTTGGCAAAACAAACAGCGGAAAATCTTCTTTTATCAACCGATTTTCCGGGCAGAATATATCAATCGTAGCGGATGTTGCAGGAACGACGACCGATCCTGTATATAAAGCGATGGAGGTCTATCCGCTCGGTCCTTGTACCCTGATCGATACAGCAGGCTTTGATGATGAGACAGAACTGGGCGGGGAACGCTTAGAGAAGACAAAGCTTGCAGCGCAAAAAACAGATATAGCGATCATATTACTTACAGATACCGATATGGATGAAGAACTTCACTGGTATGAATATTTCAGAGAAAAGAAGACGCCTGTCATATGGGTGATCGGTAAGGCAGATATCCGGAATGATACAGAGAAGATAAATGAAAAGCTATATCAACAGACAGGACAGCGTGCGATTGTTATCAGTGCAGCGACAGGAGACGGTATGGATCAGGTTAGAAAAGAGCTTGTACGGAACCTGCCGGAGCAATATGGTGCTTCTTCGATCCTTGGAGAGTTGGTAACAAAGGGAGATCTGGTCATGCTTGTTATGCCGCAGGATATTCAGGCACCGAAGGGCAGACTGATCCTGCCGCAGGTGCAGACACTGAGAGAATTGTTAGATAAAAAATGTCTTGTTATGAGTGTGACAACAGATCAGTATGTGGAAGCCTTATCCCATCTGACAGAGGCACCGAAGCTGATCATAACGGATTCACAGGTATTTGCCTATGTCTATGAGCATAAGCCTGAGAAATCTATGTTGACTTCCTTTTCTGTGTTATTTGCCGCACATAAGGGAGATATCGAATATTATATAGAGGGTGCAAATGCGATAGGAAAGCTGAATGGGGAATCCCATGTACTGATTGCAGAGTGCTGTACACATGCACCGTTAAAAGAAGATATCGGACGGGAAAAGATTCCTAAGATGTTGCGGAAACGGTATGGAGAAACCATGAAGATCGATATAGTCAGCGGAACGGACTTCCCGGATGATCTGACAGAATATGATCTCATCATACAGTGCGGAGGCTGTATGTTTAACCGCAAGTATGTTATGTCCAGAATCGACCATGCGAAGGAACAGCAGAAACCGATGACCAATTACGGAGTAACTATCGCATATCTGACGGGGATACTTGATAAGGTTGTCGTACCTCGATTCTAACAGAGAAATAAAATAGCAAATAAAACAGATTAGTTATAAAAAATAAGATGATAAAATACAGGAGAATAACCATGAAGCATTTAGTAAGGATCGCGTCTGTATCACCAAGAGTTCACCTTGGCAATGTTACAAAGAATTGCGAGGAGATCGAAACAGTCTATAGAACATATGCAGAACAGGTCGATGTTATTGTTACACCGGAGTTGTCGCTGACCGGATATACCTGCGGTGATCTGTTTGTGAACCGTCATCTGATCGACAGAGCAGAAGAAGGGCTGTTACAACTGGCGGAAATGACTGCAGAATACGGTAAAAAGGGCGCAGCACTTGTTGTCGGTGTGCCATATGAAGTAGACGGCGAATTATTTAACTGTGGAGCTTTTTTATGGAATGGGACAGTACTTGCGCTTACACCGAAGGTATATCTGCCGAATTACGGCGAGTTTTACGAGAAGCGTTGGTTCAGTGGAAGACGTGTAGAGAACCGGACAGTTGAGATGGCTGACGGTTCGGAAACCTTATTTGGCAATTCCATTCTGCTCGAGATGACGGATCCGAATCAGCAGGAGGAACATGTTACATTTGGTATGGAGATCTGCGAGGATCTCTGGACACCGATCGCGCCGGGAAGACTGCTGGCACTTCAGGGAGCAGAGATCCTGCTCAATCTGTCGGCATCAAATGAAGTGATCGGAAAGGAACAGTACAGAAGAACACTGACAGGAAGTATGTCATCCTCCTGTATCTGTGGATATGTCTATACATCGGCCGGAGCCTATGAATCAACCTCGGATCTGGTATTTTCCGGACACAATCTGATGTATGAAAACGGAAAATTATTAGGCGAGATCAAGCCGTTTGAAGAGGGCATTCTGGTCCGTGATTTTAATATGACAAAGATCCGCCATGATCGCCTGGCAAATAAATCCTTTGCAGAGTGCAAACGGAATTTTGATGCCGGAGAATACATGACGGTAACCTGCGAGAAAGTATTTGCAGAGAAAAAAGAAGTATGCGCAAGGGTGTCTATGACTCCATTTGTTCCGTCAAAGAACAGACTGGAACGATGCCGGTCGATCTTTGCGATGCAGGTTGCCGGTCTGCAGAGAAGGATAGAAGCCACACATGCCTCCTGTATCGTTGTGGGTGTGTCGGGTGGACTGGATTCTACGTTGGCACTTCTGGTATCGGCACAGGCGGTAAAGAATCTCGGACTGCCGCCGGAGACAGTAACCGGTATCACGATGCCGGGATTTGGAACAACGAAACGGACAAAGAGCAATTCAACTACGCTTATGGAACTGCTTGGATGTGACATCCGGGAGATCAGTATCGTAGATTCAGTCCGTCAGCATTTTGCAGATATCGGGCAGGATGAAGCAGTACATGATATTACATATGAGAACTGTCAGGCGAGAGAGCGGACACAGATCCTGATGGATGTAGCGAATAAAGAGGGCGGATTTGTGATCGGAACAGGAGATCTGTCAGAACTTGCACTTGGCTGGTGTACTTATAACGGAGATCATATGAGTATGTATGCGGTGAATACAAGTATCCCTAAGACTCTGGTTCGGACTCTGGTAGATGAAGTCGGACATGATATGGATCGAAATGGATTCCCGGGAATCAAGGACGTGATCGAGGATATCATTGATACGCCTGTAAGCCCTGAACTGCTTCCGCCGAATGCTGACGGAACGATCGCACAGAAGACAGAGGATACTGTCGGATCTTATATCCTGCATGATTTCTTCTTGTATTACACATTGCGTTATGGCATGGAGCCGGAAGAGGTCTATGACCTTTGTAAAGAAGCGGTAAGACAGAGTGTAGAAGCTTCGCAAGATGGGGAAACAGAAGCATATATATTTACAGATGAAGAGATAAAGAAATGGCAGAAGGTATTCTATACCAGATTCTTCCGTCAGCAGTTCAAGCGTAACTGTATGCCGGATGGCGTAAAGGTCGGTACGGTATCGGTAAGCCCAAGAGGGGATCTGAGACTGCCGTCCGAGATAGAATTTGAGGATTTCCTTACTTTTGAATAGAACCGGAATAGAGGCAAATATGAACCATTACAAACGATAATTAAGATTATTAAAGATTGTTTCAGAGTTGAATTATGATATAGTAGATGGAAATTGCAACCTGAAACTGATCGTACATTCATAACAGGGATATGAATGTCGGTTCATAAAAAAGGAGAGAGATATGAAATTAGAATTACAGGGCATCAAAAAGAGCTTTGATGGCACAGAGATCCTGCATGGGATCAACTTCTCGGTAGAGGGTGGAAGCGCACTCGGACTGCTGGGAAGAAATGGTGCGGGCAAGACCACAACGATCCGGATCATCATGGATGTTTTCCATGCGGATGAGGGGCGGGTCTTATTAGATGGAGAACCCTTTGTCTATCAGCCGGAGCAGGTCGGATACCTGCCGGAGGAACGTGGCTTATACCCGAAACGTCTGATCAGTGAGCAGTTAGTATATCTGGCAAAGCTTCGTGGGATGAATAAGAAGCAGGCGGAAGAGAATATGAGGAAATGGCTGACCCGTCTGGATGTGATCCAATACGAGAATCGGAAGCTGGATACATTATCGAAGGGGAATCAGCAGAAGGTACAGCTTGCGGCAACATTGGTAGCTGATCCTGACATCGTGATCTTAGATGAGCCATTTTCCGGTCTGGATCCCGTAAATTCACAGATCTTAAAGGATGTTATAAATGAACTGATCAGATCCGGAAAGATCGTTATTTTCTCCAGTCACCAGATGAGCTATGTGGAAGAATTCTGTGAAGATATTGTAGTGATCAATCATGGTGAAGTGGCACTGGCAGGGAACCTTGACAAGATTAAGGAAGAATACGGAGAAGGTCACAAAGCAGTTGCGGCTGTCGGAATGGAATCGGAAGAACTGGAACAAGTTCTTCGTGATAAGTTTGCAGATCAGGTACAGGTGATCAGTTATAACAAGCATCATGTTGTGATACAGATCCTGTCGGAACAGGATGAATGGCAGGTGCTCTCCCGTTTTAAAGAGTTGGGAATCAGGCTTAGAAGTTATGGTGTCTATGAGCCTTCCCTGAATGATATATTTGTATCGGCAGTCGGAGATGAGGAGACACCGGAAGAAATAAAAGAAAAAAATAATATCGGAACTTCTTTTTCTGAATTTGAACCAAAGCAGAAAAAGAGTCTGTTTGGAAAGAGAGGTTAAGATATATGAAAAAGATCGGTACAATATTAAAGTTTGAACTGGGTAATTATTTTGGCAGTAAATCCTATCTGATTTCAACGATCTTACTGGCACTTCTTTGTGTAGGCATCATGTTCGCACCGAGAATTAAGGAATCATTTACAAGTGGAAGCCCTTCATCTGATAAAGAGACAGATGCAGAGGACGAATCGAATCAGGAGAATGAATCCGTATATGCATACTATGATGCATCCGGTATTATGGATGAAGGCTTGCTGGCGCAGGTATATCCGGATGTCAAGCTACAGAAATGTAAGGATGCAGCAGAAGTAGAGTCGCTGGTTAAAAGTGAAGATGCGGAACTTGGTTATGTAGTTTATAGTACGTCAGAATATACATATTATGTTTATAACAAAGGCGTGTTTGATGATTACACCGGTGCCTTTGACAGTTATCTGTCCATGCTTGCCAAGAAACAGTACAGTGAAGCACATGATCTGGATTTTGATGAACTTATGAGTCTTGATTATGCAGATATCCAGGCAAAAGAAGTTATCCTCGGTAAGGACAGCACAAGCAATTACTGGTATTGTTATATTCTGGTTATCGTGATCTTCATGCTGATCGTTATGTATGGAATGTCGATCGCAACCGGTGTGGCAAATGAAAAGAGCAACCGCTCGATCGAGATTCTGGTAACGACAACGAACTCCAGAGATATCTTATTCGGAAAGGTATTTGCCGGAACAGTTGCTACGTTCTTTCAGGTAGGGCTTATCATGGCAGCCCTGCTGATCTCATATAACTTTAATAAGGAATACTGGGGCGGATTTATGGGGACCGTATTAAATATCCCATCTGATGTTCTGATCGCATTTGCGGTATTCGGTCTTGGTGGATTCCTGTTCTATGCATTTATGTATGGGGCACTGGGAGCACTGGTATCTAAGATCGAGGATTTGAACAAATCAGCCGGTACGGCGCAGATGATCGTAATGATCGTGTATTTCGTTGTACTTATGAACCTGACAAATGTCGATGGCCTGGTTATCAAGATTTGCTCTTATCTTCCAATCAGTTCTTACAGTGCAATGTTTGCAAGAGTTGCGATGGGAGATGTAGCAACATGGGAAGTTGTTATATCAGCAATAATTTTATATATATCGGTGATCGGTATGGGTGTTCTGGGAGGTAAGATCTTCCGTAATTCAACACTCCGATATGGTAATCCGATTAAGCTTTCCGGAGCTGTAAAGGAATTAAGACATAAAAAATAAACTCGGTAAAATGACGAAAAATAAATGGATGATAGGGGCTTTTAATATAAAAATGCAGAAAATATATTCGATATCTTTACATTAGAAGCCCATTGTGGCATAATCACTGTTGAGAAAAACGAACGCAGTTGGTACGTTTGTGGGGTGACAGGATATTATAAAAGGTTTGATAACCTAGATTCTATTGATACAGCAGGATGTTAACTGTATTATCTGTTGCCACTGTTTTATAAAAACAGTATCCCATGTTATTTATTTTAATAGAAAGGTCAGAGTCCCATAATGAAAGTGATAGATTTTCATTCTCATATTCTTCCCGGTATAGATGATGGAAGTAAGAATGTAGAGACATCGATAGAAATGCTCCGCCGAAGTAAGGCAGCGGGTGTTGATATCATGATCGCAACGCCACATTTTTATGCAGATTGTGACCGCATCGAACGATTTACAGAGAAAAGGCTCGGCGCATATCAGAAGATAGAAGATCAATTGGGTGAAGACACTCCACAGATCTTACTGGGTGCGGAGGTCGCCTTTTTTGAGGGAATGGATCAGGCCGAGAAGATAGATCGGTTGACAATTAACGGTTCGAGGATTATGTTATTAGAGATGCCTTTTCGAATGTGGAGACAGAAGGATATAGATCAGGTAAGAAATCTGATCGAGGAGAGAAAGTTTTCGCTGATCATTGCGCATCTGGAACGTTTTATGAAAACGGCAGGAAATAAAGAATACATAGAAGAACTGATGTCACTTCCGGTAACGATACAGATCAATGCAGAGAGCTTATCGGACTGGAAACAGTCACATACGTTGATAAAGATGTTCAAAAGAGGACAGGCACATATTTTAGGAAGTGATTGCCACGGAATCCATCATCGTCCGCCGAATCTGATGGAGGGACGACAGATCTTGGGAAAAAAAGCAGGCGAAGCCTGTATCAGACGCTTGGATGAATATGGAATGGATTTGCTGCAGCAGATCAAGAATGATAAAATGCAGGAATAACAGCCGAAGGATAAGATTTCAGGTGACAGAGTAATACGGAGGATATCGATTATGTCGAAAAAAGTTGCAATTATAATAAGTGTAGTTTTATTTATGATACTTGTTGCATTGATTATATGTGAAAAAGCATTTCCAACAGGTGGATCTGATCTGATAAGCAGTCTGTTTTAAGGGTGGTTTGAGATGTCACGAGTGATTCACAGCAGACAGGAAAAAAGAAAATTATATAAAAAACTGATGATTACCATAGTGGCTGTTGCAGCATTCTGTATCGTATTGGCGATGATATTTCGTGTAATTGACAGACAGAAGCTTCGGGCACAGCAGGCATATGAAACGGAGCTTGGAGTGGTCACGCTAAATGGTAAGAAATATGTTCCGAAGAAGAATATAGAGACATACCTGTTTATGGGTATAGATTCATATGATAAAGTAGAAAAGGTGACGGATTATGACGGAGGACATCAGAATGATGTACTGATCCTTATGGTTCGTGATATCAGTGCGGGAACATTTAAGACAATGGCGATTAATCGTAATACGATCACAAATGTAAAATCGCTTGATCTGGATAATTCTTATCTCGGAGAAACGGAGATGCAGATTGCATTGGCGCATTCCAGTGGCGACGGACTGGAAGCCAGTTGTGAGAATACGGTAGATGCCGTATCCGAATATCTGCACGGACAGGAGATTGATGGATATGCAGCGGTCAATATGGGGGCTATCGGTACGATCAATCATATGGCCGGTGGAGTAACGGTTACGATCGAAGATGATTTTTCCGAGATCGATCCGGATCTTAAGCAGGGTGAAACAATCTGTCTGACTGATAAACAGGCGGAAGAATTTATTCATGACAGATGGGGCGTTGCTGATGAGACAAATGAGAACCGTATGCATAGACAATCTGTATATATGACTGAATTAAAAAGGCTCATCAAAGAAAAGTGTCAGCAGAGCAGTACCTATCCGCTAGACCTGTATGAGTCCGTTCAGGACTATATGGTTACCAGCATCAATAAAAGTAAATTTAGCAAGCTTGCGCTTCTGGTTGCAAAGGAAAAGGATGAGGGAGAAGTTTCCGTTGATGGTACAGTTGGAACGGATGAACTTGGATATGCCACATTTGAGCCGAACGAACAGAGTCTGGAAGCGGCAATAGCAGAATTGTTTTACGAAAAATACGAAGAATAAAAAGTAGTTTTACTTTTTACGGAGGAGAATATGAGTACAGAGAACAAGAGAGTATCGGAATCGGATACAGCAAAAGAAGAAAAAAACAACTATATCAGAGTTGTTCAGGCGGAAGAAGACGATAAAGAGATCGATCTGGTCGATCTTGGATATGCATTGATGGATAAGCTCCATTTTATCGTGCTGTCATTCCTGCTCGGAGCAGTTTTGTTAAATGCATGTGCTTATTTTCTGATTAAACCGACATATCAGTCTACAGCAAAGTTGTATGTTGTATCAGCGTCAGAGGATTCTGTTGTTAATCTGTCTGATTTGAATATTGGTACATCTCTTACAAAAGACTACGAAGACCTGATGCTCAGTTATCCGCTGTTGGATCAGGTAATTGCAAAGCTTAAGCTGGATTATGATTATGAACAGCTTGCAGGGATGATCACATTAGAGAACCCAACGGATACCCGTGTATTGAAGATTACAGTTACCAGTACAGATCCTGAAGAAGCAATGAATATTGCAAATACACTTGCGGAAATTTCGGTTAAGTATCTGCCTGAGACTATGAGTACCAATGCACCTAATATTGCACAGGTTGCACGAATACCGGATGAGAAAGCAGGACCGAGTTACCTGAAATTCACATTGATCGGAGCTTTGCTCGGAGCATTCCTATATTGTCTGGTTATCATTATCAGATATCTGTTAGATGATACGATCCATACCGCTTCAGATATGGAGAAGTATTTTGGAATCGTTCCGCTGACCTCCATTCCTGAGAGTGCTCAGTTCAATCAGGGAGATTCAGCAACAGATAAAGATAAGGCAAAATCCGGTCTGAAAGGAAGAAGCAAATGAAAAAACTCAGTATAGATTTTAATGAAATGCCATATGCAATAGAAGAAGCAATGAACCGACTTAGAATTAATATCAAATTCTGTGGGAAGAATACTAAGAAGCTTCTGATCACAAGCAGTCTTCCGAATGAGGGAAAGAGCACAATCTCCATCAATCTCTGGAAGATGATGGCAGAGGCAGGATTCCCGACCGTATTCCTGGATGTGGATCTCAGAAAGTCTGTGATCAAAGGAAGACACAATATGAAGTCTGAGTCGGAGATCAAGGATCTCGGTTATTACCTGTCGGGACAGGCCGAGTATGAAGATGTTGTATATGAGACAAATATTCCGAATGCATATATTGTTCCGTGCTGCAACCTGTTAGAGAATCCATCTGCATTATTAGAGGATGCCCGGTTTGCGGAGCTTTTAGATAAGCTGGCAGAACAATACAGATATGTTATTATAGATTCACCGCCTCTTGGAAGTGTGGCAGATGCGGCACAGGTTGCATCCCTTTGTGATGGAGCCGTTCTGGTTGTCAGAAGCGGCGAGACATCAAGGAATGTGATTCGCCAGTCCATGCAGCAGTTAGATCAGGTGAATTGCAGATTATTGGGTGTTATACTAAACCGTGTTGAGGCATCGGGAAGAGCATATAAGAGTTATTACGGAAAGTATGGCAAGGATTATGGCTATGGCTACGGTTATGGCGAAAAAAAATATTCCGGTAAAAAGGAAAAATAAAATGAAAAGCTTGGGTGAATCAACTGGTACGTGGCATACAGTTGTTTTATCATATATGTGTTTGATTCCGACAAAGGATAGTATTATCAACAATGGGAGAAAACACCTTTATCCAAAATGTGGTAGGAAGGAGAGATAAAACATGAAGAATTTAAAGAAACTGATCGCTATTATCATGGTGATCGCTCTGATGATTCCTTGTACAGCAATGGCTGCAACAGAGTCTCCTAGTAAGGCTTCTTTAAAGGGCAATACAACAATTGTTCTTTCAAAGAAATCCTTTACATTTAACAATAAGTCACAGAAGCCTAGTGTTAAATCAGTGACTTATAAGAACGCAGATGGCAAGACTGTAACATTAAAGGAAGGTACTGATTATACAGTTTCTTTCTCTAAGAAGAGTACAAAGGACGCAGGTACTTATAAAGTAACTATTAAAGGTACAGGTAAGTACAGCGGATCTGTAACATCTTCTTATACAATCAAGAAAGCAAAGCAGAAGAATGTAAAGGTTACAAACAAGTATAAGGCAACAAAGGCTAAGACTTTCAAGAAGAAAGGCAAATCTTACACATTCAAAGCAACAGGTGTAAAGGGAAAGGCTAAAGTTACTTATACAGCAAGCAGCAAGAAGATCAAGGTTAAGAATGGCAAGATTACATTATCAAAGGGTATCAAGAAAGGTACTTATAAGGTAACAGTTAAGGTTGCTAAGACTAAGAACTACTCAGCTTATACAAAGACAGTAACAATCAAGGTTAAATAATTTATTTAATCAAAAAAATGCTATAGCATGGGACATCCTGGCCACGAGGGTGTCCTTTTTTGTTGTTTTGATTTACATTCGAATTGAAATGTTGTATATATAGAGAGACTTATAGATAAAAATTATCAATAAGACGATAGGAGATATACATGAGTAAATACAAAGTAATTGCATTCGATATGGATGGAACATTGCTGAATTCACGGAAACAGATATCAGAACATACTTTGGAAGCAATCAATCGTGCATTTGATGCAGGAAAGGAAGTGATCCTTTCGACTGGAAGATGTGTGGCAGAGCTTCGGGAATATTTTAAGCGGATACCGGGACTGCGTTATGTTGTCTGCTCCAGCGGCGCGATCCTGTATGATGTGAAAGAGGAGAAGATCCTGTATTCGAATTCAATCTCTATTGAATTGGCAGAAAAGATTCTGGCAGAAAGTAAAAAAGAAGATCTTATGGTGCATCTGCTTGCAATCGAATCCATAGTGCAGAAAAAGGACATACCCCAGATGGAACGCTTTGGGATGGGCGTCTATCGGCCAATGTATGAGAAGGTTACAACACAGGTCGATGATATCTATGAATATTATAAGGAACATCCATTTGAGGTTCCAAAGCTGAATCTGTATCATGCGACAGCAGAAGGCAGGGCTAGAACCAGAAAGAGACTTGCCGGACTGGATCTTGTTCTTGCGGATGCAGAGAAGACCGCTTTAGAATGTTCGGCGACAGGAGTTACCAAAGGAACCGGGCTGCTCCGGCTGTGTGAACACCTGGGAATTGAAATCGATGAAACGATTGCGGTTGGTGATGCAGATAACGATCTGAATATATTGGAAACTGCAGGACTAGCGATTGCGGTCGAAAATGCTAATGAACATGTAAAAGCAGTTGCTGCGGTTGTTGTCAATGACTGCGACCATGATGGATGTGCAGAAGCAATTGATAAATATTTATTATAAAGAGTTAAGAGGCGATACAAATGACGATCAAAGATTTGAAAGAGGGACAGTCCGCAACCATCTGTACAGTTGGCGGTGATGGAGCACTGAGACAGCATTTCCTTGACATGGGCGTGATACCCGGTATTGAGGTTAAACTGATCAAATATGCACCAATGGGCGATCCTCTTGAAATCCGTATTCATGATTATGAACTGACGCTCCGACTGGCGGATGCTGAGCAGATCGAGGTATCAGATAAAAAATCAGATGAAGACGAACATAGGAAAGATAACAAAAAGGATAAAGCTTTAGTAGAGCATCCGGGACTTGGCGAAGGCGGAAAATATCATGTGAAAGCAGATGAACATCCGCTGCCGAAGGATGAGATCCTGACCTTTGCTCTGGTTGGTAACCAGAACTGCGGCAAGACGACATTATTTAACCAGTTGACAGGCTCGAATCAGCATGTAGGTAATTTCCCCGGAGTAACGGTTGATCGGAAAGAGGGAATGATCAAAGGATATCCGGACACAAGAGTAACCGACCTTCCGGGTGTATATTCTCTCTCGCCGTACAGCAGCGAAGAAATTGTAACCAGACAGTTTGTATTCGATGAAAAACCAAAGGGCATAATCAATATCGTGGATGCAACCAATATTGAGAGAAATCTCTATCTGACGATGCAACTGATGGAGCTTGATATACCGATGGTGCTGGCACTGAATATGATGGATGAAGTTCGTGAGAATGGAGGATCAATCCGTATTAACCAGCTGGAAAGTATGCTTGGAATTCCGGTTATTCCAATCTCTGCGATCAAGAATCAGGGTGTAGATGAATTGATCGAACATGCAGTTCATGTCGCTAGATATCAGGAGAGACCGGGCAGACAGGATTTCTGTGATCCGGAAGATCATGGTGGTTCGGTGCACCGGTGCCTGCATGGAATCATGCATCTGATCGAAGACCATGCAGAGAATGCGGGAATCCCGGTTCGTTTTGCTGCGGCGAAGGTGGCAGAAGGGGATGCAGAGATGGAAAAATCTCTGCATCTTGAACAGAATGAGACGGAGATGATAGAACACATTGTAAGCCAGATGGAAGAAGAACGTGGAATTGATCGTGCAGCAGCAATTGCAGACATGCGGTTCGATTTTATACAGCGGATCTGCAGACAAACGGTTGTCAAACCGGCAGAGAGTAAGGAACGTATCAGAAGCCGGAGGATCGATGCGGTTCTTACGGGAAAGTATACCGCGATACCGACTTTTATATTGATCATGGGAGCGGTCTTCTTTCTGACCTTTAATGTGATCGGAGCGGTACTTCAGAATCTGCTGGAGAAAGGGATTGATTATCTGACAGCGCAGATGGATCAGCTTCTGACTGCATGGTCGGTGAACCCGGTGCTTCATTCACTTGTGATCGATGGTATCTTTAAGGGAGTTGGAAGTGTGCTGAGTTTTCTTCCGATCATAGTGGTGCTGTTCTTATTTCTTTCGTTATTGGAAGACAGTGGATATATGGCTCGTGTTGCTTTCGTCATGGACAAACCACTCAGAAAGATTGGGTTATCCGGAAGAAGTATTGTGCCGATGCTGGTTGGCTTCGGCTGTACGGTTCCCGGCATTATGGCGAGCCGCACCCTTCCGTCGGAGCGTGATCGTAAGATGACGATCCTGTTGACCCCGTTTATGAGCTGTTCTGCAAAGCTTCCGATCTATGCATTCTTTGCAACAGCGTTTTTCCCAAAGTATAAAGCATTTGTTATGGTCGGGTTGTATGTTGTGGGAATACTGATAGGAATCCTTGTGGCGCTTATTATCAGAAAGACCTTATTCAAGGGTGAGGCAGTTCCGTTTGTTATGGAGCTTCCAAACTACAGAATGCCGGCATTGAAAAATGTATTGCAGTTATTATGGGAAAAGGCAAAGGATTTCTTACAGCGGGCATTTACGGTTATCTTTGTGGCAACGATCGTGATCTGGTTCTTACAGAGCTTTGATCTGCACTTTAACCTGACGGCAGATTCACAGAACAGTATCCTTGCAGTTGTCGCTGGCTTTCTTGCACCGGTATTTGCACCGCTTGGTTTCGGAGACTGGCGGATATCGACGGCACTGATATCCGGATTTATGGCCAAGGAGAGTGTAGTATCAACATTATCTGTGCTGACCGGAAGCATAGATGTTATCCATAGGATCCTGACACCGGCATCCGCTCTGTCATTGTTGATATTCTGTCTGCTGTATACTCCATGTGTAGCCGCCGTTTCTTCCGTGAAACGGGAGCTTGGCAGCAAATGGGCACTGGTAGTTGTGGTCGGACAGTGTGTTGTTGCATGGATCATGGCGGCACTTGTCTATGCAATCTGTCTGTGTTTCTAAAACAAATATAAATTATAAAATACAGGCATGATGATTATAAAAAAATTGTAAAAAAGTCATATCCGGTAAAGATTTTCTTTACTTTTTGATTAGGGATGGCTATAATACAAATTGACTGTGGAAGTTGGTAGTACAAACTAACCTCCATAGAATAATACTTAGAAAGAAAAGAGGATTTGTGTACAATGAAAAATATTGATTTAAGCAAGTATGGCATTACTGGAACTACAGAGATCGTTTACAACCCTTCATATGAAACACTTTTCGAGGAAGAGACTAAATCTACTCTTGAAGGATATGAAAAAGGACAGGAAACAGAGCTTGGCGCTGTTAATGTAATGACAGGTATTTATACAGGACGTTCACCTAAAGATAAGTATATTGTTGTTGATGAGAATTCAAAGGGCACTGTATGGTGGACAACAGATGGTTACAAGAACGATAATCATCCAATGACAGAAGAGACATGGGCATCCGTTAAGGATATTGCAAAGAAGGAACTTTCAAATAAGAAATTATTTGTAGTTGATGCTTTCTGTGGAGCAAACGCTGATACTCGTATGGCTATCCGTTTTATCGTAGAAGTAGCTTGGCAGGCACATTTCGTAACAAATATGTTCATCAAGCCAACTGCTGAAGAACTTGAGAACTTCGAGCCGGATTTCGTTGTTTACAACGCATCAAAGGCTAAAGTAGAAAACTATAAAGAACTTGGTCTTAACTCAGAGACATGTGTAGCATTCAACATCACAAGCCATGAGCAGGTTATCATCAATACATGGTACGGCGGAGAGATGAAGAAGGGTATGTTCTCAATGATGAACTACTACCTTCCACTTAAGGGAATGGCAGCTATGCACTGTTCAGCAAACACAGATATGAACGGTGAGAACACAGCTATCTTCTTCGGCCTTTCAGGAACAGGTAAGACAACACTTTCAACAGATCCTAAGCGTCTCCTGATCGGTGATGATGAGCACGGCTGGGATGACAACGGCGTATTCAACTTCGAAGGTGGTTGCTACGCAAAGGTTATCGACCTTGATAAGGATTCAGAGCCAGATATCTATAATGCGATCAGAAGAGATGCTCTTCTTGAGAACGTAACAGTAGATGCAAATGGTAAGATCGACTTCACAGATAAGAGCGTTACAGAGAATACTCGTGTATCTTATCCAATCGATCATATTAAGAACATCGTTCGTCCTATTTCATCAGCTCCTGCAGCAAAGAATGTTATCTTCCTTTCAGCAGATGCATTCGGAGTACTTCCTCCGGTATCTATTCTGACACCAGAGCAGACACAGTACTACTTCCTGTCAGGCTTCACAGCTAAGCTTGCCGGTACAGAGCGTGGAATCACAGAGCCGACACCTACATTCTCAGCATGTTTCGGACAGGCATTCCTTGAGTTACATCCTACAAAGTATGCTGAAGAGCTTGTTAAGAAGATGGAGAAGAGCGGAGCTAAGGCTTATCTTGTAAATACAGGATGGAACGGAACAGGCAAGCGTATCTCAATCAAGGATACAAGAGGTATCATCGATGCTATCCTTAGCGGTGCTATCCTTTCAGCTCCTACAAAGAAGATCCCTTACTTCAATTTTGAAGTACCTACAGAGCTTCCGGGCGTTGATCCGGCAATCCTTGATCCTCGTGACACATATGCAGATGCTTCTGCATGGGAGACAAAGGCATTAGATCTTGCTGACAGATTCATCAAGAACTTTGCTAAGTATGAGAGCAACGAAGCTGGTAAGGCTTTAGTTGCAGCAGGTCCTCAGAAATAATATCTGAATGATCAGAATACAATATATGTTCGTGAGATACACCTGAGACACTATAACGTCAGGATATACTTCGGACAAAGAAGAACCGGGTGTGGGTTTCACATCCGGTTTTTCTTTGTAGCATGGCATATCGTTCTTGCTAACTATATTGTGTCTGATAGTATTTGAAGAAGAACGGAGAGTTGATCGAGATGAAAGTTGGGCAGAACAGACAGGCGAAACGGCAGATGTCGGAAGCGTTTATTACCAGTGTGTTTCTGGCGTTATCCGGTGGATTTCAGGATGCCTATACATATTTTACAAGAGATGAAGTGTTTTCGAATGCGCAGACAGGAAATGTAGTGCTGATGAGTCAGCATTTTATGATGGGTGAATGGCAGGCAGGACTTCGTTATCTGTATCCGTTGTTTGCATTTGCATTTGGGGTGTTCTTTGCAGAACAGGTACAGGGACGGTTCAAATACGCAAAGAAGCTTCATTGGAGACAATCCATTTTATTGATGGAGATTTTAATTTTGTTTTTTGTTGGATTTTTAACAGAAGGATGGAACATGCTGGCAACGGTATTGGTATCTTTCTCCTGTGCAATGCAGGTTCAGACATTCCGGAAAGTCAACGGACATTCTTATGCGAGTACGATGTGTATCGGAAATCTCAGAAGTGGTACAGCAGCCTTATCTGTATATTTAAGAGAGAAGAAACCGGAGCAGTTAGAAATGTCACTGTATTATTTCGGTGTGATCCTGTTCTTTGCGGTCGGAGCCGGAATCGGAGGCATTCTGTCGGTACATCTGGGCTTCCATGCTATCTGGGTATCCAGCGGATTGCTTCTTATCAGTTTCCTTCTGATGTTTAAGGATCGTCTTGAAAAAGATGTGCATGAGCTGGAGGGTGATCTGGAAGAAGATATTCAGAAACTTGGAACACAGCTCCGCGAAGAAATTAAGAAATAGATAAGAGTAAAATAAAGAATATTCATTTTGTTATATTTATGAGATAATGAACGCGAAATTATTCGTTCTCAAGTGTGCTGATTATGCGGCATGCAGTAAGTATAGGATATGCAGAAAGAAATCTACAGAAAGTGAGGTGGCAGATATGCTTCAACAACAGAAGAAACAAATATGTGTGATATATTGTATCATATTGATATTAGCTGCCACCGTTTTTGGCATAGGTGATATAGAAAGCTCCAGAATGGAGCGGGGGCTTGAACAGAATAAATCTGTGCTTCGTGAAGTCCGGACGACATCAATTAATGAAATAGGGATACTTCCGACAGGAAGCGTTCTTCGCACAGTGTTTGAAACGCAGAGCCTGAAATCGTTTCAATCGGAGAAAACAGTTGATCTGTGGATCCTGGTTTTACCGTTTCTGTTTACCTTATCCGGGTTCGTTTGTGATACCAGAAAATGGTGGGTGAAGATCGGCACGCTGGTGCATGCATCTCAATGGTATCGAAGGCTTGCGTATATACATAAAAAGGACGGAAAGAAACTCCTGACTTCTTACATTTGAAAACCGAATATGTAAGAAGAAAAGGAGAATAATAAAATGGGTATGGATATATTTGCTATTGTTTTTGGCGTTGTTGCAATCGGTCTCGGAGGATTCTTTTTCATTAATGAGACATTTATTAAAAAAGAATCGGATAGCGATAAGATATCTGCAGATGCAGAGAAGAACAGCAGAGAATCATAAGCAGTACAGCTATTATATGGAATATTATAAGAAACAATAGCTGAGACAAAAAGCTGTCGGAATTGGTCATTTATTAACCGGTTTTGCCTGATATAATGCAGGTGAAAAGGGAGATATATGATGGATTCCGGCAGCTTTTTTCACGTATGCAGTTATTTGCCGTAATTAGCGCATTCATAACGCATTCCTGATATAAACGCATTCCTGATATAAACGCATTCCTGATATAAAATACTGGATTTTCTGTTTACAATATGTTAAAACATTTGTCACATATACTTAAAAATCGACAAAAATCAGGATGGGAGATAAAGTATAGATTCGTCTGTTCAGAATGAACGATATATAAAGAAGAAAGTAAGGGATAAAATGGCAGGAACGATAGATATAAAGCCGGCGACCAAGCTGCGGTTGGCACTGGATGTGCCGGCAGGAAAACAACCGGTATTCAATATGATAAGCACATGTTGGCATTTTCAACGATTCGATAGGGTGTTACGGATTTTGCCGGATTTATACAAATCTGTCATGGCGTTCCACGTATCGCAGTTCCACTTTCGGCAATTCCTTTGCCAACGCTGATCTCATTTCCATATCCGATACATGGAATTGATACTCCATTTTTCAGTTCAAATGTGTCGGATAATTTATTCATTTGACGACCCTCCTTGTCTTTGATAATTAAATGATAGTTCTTGGAGGTCACTCTGTGTCAAGCTTTTTTTCAGAGATTAAAAAATTTGTAAAAATTATGCGAATGTACGAAAAGAAATACAATAAAAATGATAAGGATTGTTGAATTATAAAAAAAGATTCTGTATAATACCATTAGAGTGTATTATATATTCACATAATATAAAATTGAAAGGAGAAAAAATTATTATGTTACAGAACCAGGAATGGGATTCATTCACAGGTAGACTCTGGAAAGAAGAATGTAATGTCAGAGACTTCATCCAGAACAACTACACAATGTACAACGGAGATGAGAGCTTCCTTGCCGGACCAACAGATGCTACTAACAAGCTCTGGGACAAGCTTCAGGCTCTTCAGAAAGCAGAAAGAGATAACGGCGGTGTATTAAAGGAGGATGCTGATGTTGTATCAAGCATCACAGCATACGGCCCTGGATATATTGATCCTGAGACAAAGGACCTTGAGCAGGTTGTTGGTCTTCAGACAGATGAACCACTTAAGAGAGCATTCATGCCTTATGGTGGTATTAAGATGGCTGAGGAAGCTCTTGAGATGTATGGTTACAAGCCAAACGAGAACTTCCACAAGATCTTTACAGAGTATCACAAGACACATAACCAGGCAGTATTTGATGCCTATACACCAGAGATGAAAGCTGCACGTCATACACATATCGTAACAGGTCTTCCTGATACTTATGGACGTGGACGTATCGTAGGTGACTACAGAAGAGTTGCTCTTTACGGTATCGATCAGCTGATTGCTTGGAAAGAGGAAGACAAGGCTAACTGTGGCGATGGTAATATGTTTGATGATATTATCCGTCAGAGAGAAGAGCTTGCAGAGCAGATCAGACGTCTGCAGGAGATGAAGGTTATGGCTCAGTCATATGGTTATGATATTTCTAAGCCTGCTTCAAACGCTAAGGAAGCTGTTCAGTGGTTATACTTCGGATACCTTTCAGCTATCAAGACTCAGAATGGTGCTGCTATGTCAGTAGGACGTGTATCAACATTCCTTGATATTTATATTGAGAGAGATATTAAGGCCGGAAAGCTTACAGAGGCTGAGGCTCAGGAGCTTATCGATCATTTCACAATGAAACTTCGTATGGTTAAGTTCGCAAGAATTAAGTCATACAACGAACTGTTCTCAGGTGACCCTGTATGGGCTACACTTGAAGTTGGTGGTATCGGTGTTGACGGACGTTCAATGGTTACAAAGAACGACTACAGATTCCTTCATACTCTTGAGAACATGGGACCGGCTCCAGAACCAAACCTTACAGTTCTTTATTCTTCAGCTCTTCAGGATACATTCAAGAAGTATGCTGCTAAGATCTCAGTAAGAACAAGCTCAATCCAGTACGAGAATGATGATGTTATGAAGCCTATCTGGGGTGATGACTATTCAATCTGCTGCTGTGTATCAGCTACACAGACAGGTAAAGAGATGCAGTTCTTCGGAGCTCGTGCAAACCTTGCTAAGTGTCTCCTTTACGCTATCAACGGTGGTAAAGATGAGAAGTTCTTAGACAAGAAGACAGGCAAGCCAATGCAGGTTGGTCCTGAGTATGCTCCAATTACTGCAGAGTATCTTGACTATGATGAAGTTCTTGCTAAGTACAAGAAGATGCTTGATTGGTTAGCAGGACTTTATGTAAATATCCTGAACCTGATTCAGTACATGCATGATAAGTATTACTATGAGTCAGCAGAGATGGCACTTATCGATACAGATGTACGTCGTACATTTGCAACAGGTATTGCCGGATTCTCACACGTAATCGACTCACTGTCAGCTATCAAGTATGCTAAGGTTAAGGTTATTCGTAACGCAGAAACAGGTCTTGCAGAAGACTTTGAGATCGAGGGAGAATTCCCTAAATATGGTAATGATGATGACAGAGCTGATAACATCGGTGTATGGCTTCTTCATGAGTTCCTTACAGACATCAAGAAGAGACACACATATCGTAATTCAGAGCCTACAACATCTATCCTGACAATTACATCAAACGTAGTATATGGTAAGTACACAGGTAACCTTCCGGATGGAAGACGTGCTTGGACACCATTCGCACCAGGTGCTAACCCAAGTTACGGTGCAGAGACATCAGGACTTCTTGCTTCACTGAACTCAGTAGCTAAGATTCCTTATGAGTGGTCATTAGATGGTATCTCAAATACTCAGACAATGAACCCATCAGCACTCGGACATGACGAGGAAGAAAGAGCTGAGAAGCTTGTAAGCGCTATGGACGGATACTTCGATCAGGGTGCTCACCACTTAAATGTAAACGTATTCGGTAAGGATAAGCTCCTTGATGCAATGGAGAATCCGGATAAGCCAGAGTACGCTAACTTCACAATCCGTGTATCAGGATATGCTGTTAAGTTTATCTCACTTACACGTGAGCAGCAGCTCGACGTTATCAACAGAACATTCCATGACTCACTGTAAATCTTACACAGTCTGAATGTTTTAACAGATAAGTAAAAGATTGGAGTCCCGGGGAGTCTATCTCCGGGACTTTTTTACAGCATAAGGCGGACGGATTTTTATCCGTATATCATGTGCTTCGCACATTCTATGCATTCCGCAAAATCAGCATTCTTGCGAGCAAATAATTTTGCGTTCATTATATCATGTGCTTCGCACATTCTATGCATTTCGCAAAATCAGCATTCTTGCAAGCAAATAATTTTGCGTTCATTATATCATGTATAAAAATTGTGTATCAGAGAGAAAATAGAAAGAGGCTATGAAGCTGTGCGTGGTGGAAGCAGATGAATAGTCGTGGTTGTTTAATGTGTATTTGTGTAAAATAATAGAAAGAACTTAGAGGTGGAACATGCCGGAAAAGAAACAGATTTTAGGATATATTCATTCAACAGAAAGCTTTGGAGCAGTCGATGGTCCGGGAATTCGATTTGTTGTATTTTTACAGGGATGCAAGATGAGATGTAAATATTGTCATAACCCTGAGACATGGAATCTTGTAACAGATTACAGCAGACTGTATGCTGACGATGTCAGTGATGATGAAAGAGAAGCACTTGAGAAAAAAATTGAAGAGAATACAAAACTGCTCAAAGATAAAGGCGTTAAGATCGAGGCCAGAACTCCGGAAGATCTGTTAAAGCAGGCACTTCGTTATAAGCCATACTGGAAAGGTCAGGGTGGTATCACTGTAAGCGGTGGTGAAGCTTTACTTCAGATGGATTTCCTGATCGAATTTTTTAAGCTGGCGAAGGCGCAGGGTATCCATACTACGATCGATACGGCCGGAAATCCATTTACCAGAGAAGAACCGTTCTTCTCAAAGTTCAATGAACTGATGAGCCTTACAGATCTTTTTCTGCTTGATATCAAGCAGATTCATGATGATAAGCACCGTGAATTAACAGGGTTCTCAAATCAGAATATTCTGGAGCTTGCACAGTATCTGTCCGATCATGGCAAGCATATGTGGATCAGACATGTACTTGTTCCGGGAATTACGACAGATGAGGATGATCTGAAGAAGACAAAAGAATTTATAGATACTCTTAAAACAGTGGATAAGGTAGAGGTACTTCCATATCATAAGCTGGGTATTCAGGAGTGGGAGAGACTTGGAATCCCTTATAAATTAGAGGGAATTGATCCTCCAACGGAAGAACAGCAGAAGCTGGCAAAGAGCATCCTTGAAAATTAGGCTGTGAATAAAAATGGAAGATGAAATTACTTATTATTTCGCAAGACGCTTTCGCTCTATTCCTCGGCGCAGCGGTACGTAAAGTTACGAAAGACGTAACTTAAGTACCGGCGCTCGGAAAGGCTTGCTGCATAATAATAATTCATCTTCCATTTTTATGCCACAAACTTATATAGCAAGATATGCTCTTTGCAAGCATGTTTTTAGAGTAGGCGGAAGGTCGACTTTTGAGTGTCGATGATTCCGCCTTTTTTTAGTTTGCTGATTTCAGCGGACATGGCGGAGCGTTCTACACCGAGATAGTCTGCGAGTGCCTGACGATTGAAAGGGATCGTGAAGGTATCCGAATGATTCTGTTTTGCCTGGTCGGAGAGGTATGCCATTAATTTATCACGGGTTGTTTTCTCTGACATATAGCGTATTTTTTGGTTTAACGCAAGGTTTTTCCGGGCAATTTCGTGTAGCAGATTCCGGATCAGGGTGTTGTGAAAATCACAGGAATTCGAACAGGAGGTCAGAAGGTGGTGGCAGTCCAGAAGCAGAATATCACTGTCAGTCATGGCAAAGACGCTGACCGGTACAGTTGAAAGACCTGCGCAGGAGAAGGCTTCTGCAAACAGATCACCGGGTTGTAGATTGGTCATGACGCTTCGGTGACCATAATAATCTTCCCGGATCACCTGCGCTGTTCCGGTAAGAATGATTCCGATAAAGCGTGCCGGATCGCCCTCTACGAATATGGGATTCCCTTTTTTTACATGAATATGGTTTCCGTCCAGACATGTAAGCATAGCCGGCAGATCCTGTTCATCGATGCCGGTAAACAGGCGGCAGGCTGACAGGGTATCAATATAGGATGTAAGATCGTGTTTGTTCATAAAATTTCCATTTCCTTAAATACTATTTTGTTGGAAATCCAACATACATTTTGAAATAAGTATATTAGAATAAGCACATAAAATCAAGAACCTGATTGACAGTTAAGTGATGAAAGAAAGCTATGATGTATATTGTCCATCAATAAAGCGACAGATATAACAGCAAATATCATAGAATGATCAGGTATCAGGTATTCAGGAGGAAAAACGATGATTCGCAGGATTATAGAAATTAATGAAGAAAAGTGTAACGGCTGTGGGGCATGTGCATCGGCATGCCATGAGGGCGCGATCGGGATGGTGAATGGAAAGGCAAAGTTGCTTCGTGATGATTATTGTGACGGACTGGGAGACTGTCTTCCTACCTGTCCGACCGGAGCCATTACATTTGTTGAACGTGAAGCAGCGGACTATGATGAGGCAGCGGTACTGGCGGCAAAAACTGAGAAGATAGTAGATGAAGCAGGCAGTCTGTCAGGAGAACCACTACCATGTGGTTGTCCGGGTACGGCTATGAAGACATTTAACAGAGCCCGGTATGACAAAAAGACAAGAACTGTTGAAGTAGGGAGTAAGACTGTGCAAAATGGTGAAGTATCACCTGAGCTTGTACAGCAGTTAGCATCGATGATGGGACAGCAGGAGTCAGAGCTGCGCCAGTGGCCGGTACAGATTAAGCTTGTTCCGGTGACAGCCCCTTGGTTTGATGGAGCAAAGCTGCTTGTTGCGGCGGATTGTACAGCGTATGCATATGCGAATTTCCACCGGGATTTTATTAAGGGACATATCACTTTGGTGGGCTGCCCGAAGCTTGACATGATAGATTATTCTGCAAAGCTGACAGAGATCATCCGGAATAATAATATCCGGAGCATTACGGTTGTGAGAATGGAGGTTCCGTGTTGTGGTGGTATTGAGATGGCTGTAAAGAATGCGCTTCAGAACAGCGGAAAATTCCTTCCGTGGAATGTAGTTACAATTTCAACAGATGGAAAGATTATGTTAAATAATGCTTGACATTTTAGTTAGAAGTATCTAACATAACATGTGTTATGATGAATGATCAGGAAAACACAATAGAGAAAATCAAACAGACAGCATTAGACGAATTCTTCATGCATGGCTATAACAAAGCAAGTCTTCGAATGATCTGCAGTCGGGCAGGAGTCACAACCGGCGCAATGTATTTTTATTTTAAGAATAAAGAAGCGTTGTTCCGGGAGATATTTGAACCACTGGTTGTACAGTATGAAGAATTGCTTGTCAGATATATGAGGTTAGAGCTTGCAGAACCGGAGCTTGGCACGCAGTTGGATGTTCAGATGATGCGATTTATTCTGGAACACCGAAAAGAAGCGGTGGTCATTCTGGAGAAGGCACAAGGAAGCTGTTATGAAATGTACCGTTCCAAGGCAGAACAACTGATGGAGCAGTCGATATATACATTTTATAAGAGCCGGATGGATTGCGAGCCGGATGAGAAGCTTGTAAAGATACTGGCCAAGATCCGTTTGGATGGATGTCTGGAGATTATTAAAGGAAATTACAGTATGGAAGATAGTTTGTATCTGGTTGAGAAGATCGGGATCTACTCAATGGGTGGAACAGACAAATTAATACAGAATCTAAGAGAGCCTCACAGCATATAGCTGTGGGGTTCTTTTTTTACAACATAACAAAAAATAACATTTGTTATGCAAACACAGAAAAGGAGAATTAGCTATGAGTGAAGGAAAAGTAATGCAGACAGGAACAACAGGAGAACAGGCTAAAACAAAGGTAGGAGTACAGGGAGTACCGGAGACGATGCTGCAGACTTTATTTGCAAGAGCGGCAGAATCCGAAAAAGAGAATCACCATATCTATGATAAGAAAGCGATCGAGATCGTATCACAGTTAGATTATGATTTCTCAAAAGCAGAATCCGATAAGCTGATGAGCAGCGGTGTAATTGCGAGAACGATCGTGCTGGATCGTCTGGTAAATGATTATCTGACCAAACACCCGGATGCCATTGTTGTAAATATTGCCTGCGGACTGGATACCCGTTGCTACCGGATGAAGGGAAAATATCAGCGTTGGTACAATATCGATCTTCCGGAGACCATGGATATCCGAAGCCGTTTCCTTGAAGAGAATGGCCCGGTTTACCAGATTGCTAAGTCTGCAACAGATCCATCTTATACGGAAAATATTGAGTATCATGGAGAACCGGTTCTGGTGGTGATCGAAGGTCTTACGATGTATTTAACGGAGCAGGATGTGCGGAAGATGTTTGAGATCATTGATCAGACATTTACACAGGCAAAGGTTCTGGTTGAGGTAATGGCACCATTTGTTGTGAAGCATATGAAAGAGAAGTCCATAGAGGGAAGTCAGGCGAAATTCATCTGGGGTGTGAAAAGTGGAAAAGCATTTCAGAGTGTTGCACCTTCTTTCCGGAGCGAAAGAGATATCAGTCTGGTAGAGGGGATGAAAGAATTCGTTCCTATATATAAAGTGCTTGGAAAGATTCCGGCTGTAAGGAATTTTTCAAACAAGATTCTGGTACTGAATAAACGATAATTTATAAACAATAGGAGCTTGGAAAAAACTTGACATTACCTTTTTGTTGATGTATTTTTTGAAAAAAAGAGAGATATTTCTCTTTTTTTAAAATAAAAAGACAGAAAGCAGTTATGAGATTTGACGAAAAAGGGCTTGAGATCGGTAAGACTTTGATGCTGTTGCCGGGACCTTGTTGTAATCGATGAATGGATGGAGCAGCCGGTTTAATCGCAATACGAAGCGGAACCGGCTGCTTTGATTGCATTTATGGAGTGCTGGAAAATTCGGTGGGGGAGAGATAAAGAATATTGTAAGATTTTTGTTGAAAAGTCGTGTATATAGATAGAAGGAGGTATTTGAATGGATGACAAGGTGATTGTTCAGATGTATCTGGATAGAGATGAAAATGCGATTTTGAAAACAAAGGAAAAATATGAGGCGTACTGTTATGCAATATCAAATAATATTCTGGGAAATTATGAGGATGCACAGGAATGTGTAAATGATACTTATTTACGGGCATGGAATTCAATACCACCGCAAAAACCGGTTAGGTTGTCAACTTATCTAGGGAAAATTGTAAGAAATCTTTCATTTGACAGATATAAGAAAAACACGGCGACCAAAAGGGGTGGAGGACAAACGAAATTGATCTTAGATGAATTAGAAGATATCATTTCAGAGAGAAATACTCCTGTGGATGAAGTAGAACGGAAAGAATTAATTAGAACTATAAATGAGTATCTGGCAAATGTATCCCAAAGAAAGAGGCAATTATTTGTATGCAGATACTGGTATGCGGATAGCATTAGAAATATTGCTGACAGGTATAATATGACGGAGAATTATGTATCGGTGATATTAAATCGAATGCGGGCAGAATTACGCATATATTTGTCAGAAAGGGGGTTCGAATTATGAACAGAGAAGATATGTTTGAGTTGTTGCAGGATTTGGATGACCGATATATAACTGAAGTAGATAGAAAGAAAAAACATGGCTGGATTAAGTGGTTATCGGTTGCGGCAGTAATAGTTATATTTATTTTTGCCGGATGCTTTATATTGACAAGCAATCGAAAAGAAAATGCGTATAAGGTGATCGCATCTGAAGTGGGAAAAGAATATATGCAGCTCGGGGCAACGATGCCACAGATCCTATATTGTAATGACAAGAAAATAATTATGTATGACTACATAGGAATATGGGTATATGATTTTTCAAAAAATAACTTGGTTGGATATTGTGATTTTCGTCCGCTTGATATGACACAGATTCAGGGATATCCATATGTTTGTGTGAAAGCTGTAGAAAATGGAAAATTTGTCGAATTTTATATGTCAGATAACAGTAAAAGATATCTTTATGATGTAAATAAGGATGAATTTAAAGAAGTAGAAACATATGATGAAGTACAGGAGATATCAGATACGATGCCGGATGTATCGGCAGACCACTCTCTTTCAGAGTATGCATCTACCTATCAGATAGCAGATAAGACTTATATTTCTTATACATTAAATATAGAAGATAGTGCAAATGAGGTGCAATATAAGGATCTGATAATCTTAAAAGAAACAAATGGGAAACTGGAAAAATTTTTGCCATTTGCGACAGGTGGCGAAAAGTGATAGCCGACAAGAATTTTTACATTTCAACTAAACTGCCGGCGCTTGTGATACGCATAGGTGTTGCCATACTGCCTCAAAAATAGTAAAATAAACTCAGATTTTGTCTGAATATGGGAGGCTTTTCTATGAATGAGACAGTTATGATCAATACATATATAGTCATATCAATTATTATCGCCGCTACAGATATACTATTAGCGGTAAAATCTTTTGAAAAGAATAAAACAACAGGTAGATTTCTGGGGTTTGCCTGTATGGGTGCGGCTATTGTAGATATTAGTTATCTGATCAGTATCATAAGTGATTCCTATATGTGCATGGCGATTATGTCGAGCATATATTTTATAAGTATAGATTTTATGCTTGTCTCTCTTTTAATTTTCACGGTTTATTTCACAAAAGGAAAGTTTTCCGGATATGGGAAATGGATGGTAGCATTCTGCTTTTTATATTGTATATATGAATTGATCGTGTTTGCAGTTAATCCATTTATGGAAATTGCAATTGAATATAAACCACGGGATACGCTGATTGCAAAGTATAGCTATCACATGAAGCCCTTGTATGATCTCCATCTGATATTTTCTTATGTAATGGTGTTATTGGTGGTAGGTTTATTGATTCGGAAGATTTGCAAGATTCCGCATGAATATCGTTGGCAGTATTTAAGTGTTATCATAGGAATTCTTATTATTGTAGGGATAAATGCAATCTTTTTATTTTTACCGGGCGAATCTGTTGTGAATTTACTGGACTATTCGATCGGAGGATATAGTGTAGTATCATTTATTATTTATTGGAGCTGCTTTGATTATTCTACACATGGGATGTTGAATAAATTGAAGACAAGTATATTTGAAAATATAGGGCAGGGCATCGTTTTGTTTGATGATGACGAGCGCCTGATTCTGCATAATGAAAGAGCTGATTTTTTCCTGGGAGAAGAACGGTTGACCGGCTGTAAAGATCTTCAGAGTTTTCTGGATGTATATGGATTGTCGTTTGATCCGGAATCAGACGACGACAGCTTTTCCCTGCAATGCTATATTAAGTCGGAAACGGAAGAAAAGACATTGCGATGCGATGTAAAGAAGCTTGAAAATAAAAAGGGCCATAAGATTGGTCAGATGTTTGTATTTACAGATATCGCACTTGAGACGGATATGCTTACAGGATTTCAGAAATGGGAAAATTTCAAACAGCTTGCATTGGAAAAAAATGATCATTTTACGTTCCCGGTAGGAATTGCTGTATGTGATATTAACAGTTTGTCTGTTATCAACAGCACACTTGGGAAAAAAGCAGGGGATCAGAAGATCCGGTTGTTGGCGGAAAACATGAGAACCTGTTTCCCTGAAAGGGCATATTATGTCAGAGGAACCGAGGCACATCTTATAGCACTGTGTAGCCGAAGCAGTGAAGATGAGATGGCAGTATGTGCCGGAAAACTTAAGGAGAAGTTCGACGGAAGTATTCAGTATGCAGTCAGTGTGGTAGAAGGTGAGACACACAGTATAGTTGAAAGCATTCGAAATACAACTAAAGCTATGCGCACAAAGAAATTAGTAGACAGCAAATCCATTCATTCGGATATGCTGGCATCTCTGATACGGGCACTTGAGGAATGTGACAGTGATACGGAGCATCATGTTCGCCGTACACAGATTATGGGTGCAGAGCTTGGTAAACGTATAGAGTTATCCGATATACAGCAAAGCCGCTTGTCCCTACTTTGTCTGCTGCATGATATCGGAAAGATCGGTGTTCCGATGGAGATATTGAACAAACCGGGAAAACTTACCGATGAAGAATGGAAGATCATGCGTTCGCATGTTGAAAAGGGCTATGATATTGCAAACAGTAATGCGGAATTGAAGCAGATCGCAAAGGAAATCAGACATCATCATGAAAGATGGGATGGAAAGGGCTATCCGGATGGACTGAGCAGGGAGAGTATACCTGTACTGTCACGTGTAATTGCTGTTGTTGATGCATTTGATGCGATGGTGAGTGACCGTCCATATAGAAATGGAATGCCTGTTTCCGCCGCACTTGAAGAATTAAAAAAATGCGCAGGAACACAATTTGATCCGTTTATTGTTTCCGAGTTTGTTCAAATGATATCAGAGAATTATTCTGATACCGTAAAGGGGGTTCATAAGTTCAGACAGGAGAAGGAAAAGCCTCAACACAAACAAGTGGCAAAACCGGAGGATAACAGTACACTTCAGGAAGTATTCTGTGTACATACAGTGCAATGCAGCAGATATTTGCTGGATGGTTCATGGAATATTTTGTCTGTGGATGATAATTTCGAGAAGCTGACAGGTTATTCCGGTGAGGATGTAGAAAAAAATTCCATGAATCAGATGGATCTGATCCCTGAAGCTGATCGGACAGAATATTTGTGCCGGACAAATGCCAATCTGGCTAAGGGTACATATGTATTGCAGGAACACAGACTCCATCGAAAGGATGGAAAGGATATTTATGTCTTTTGCTATGGACGTGTCTTTTACGATTCGGCAGTTAAACAGGATCGTGCAGAGATTATTATTTCGGATGTATCGAGTACTTATTCCATGAAGATCCTGACAGATGCAGAGCAGAATAAGGCGGAAGCCAGACTGCGGAACTGGGAGAATACATATCGTACAGATTCCTTGACAGGTCTTTTGAATCATGCGGCTTTTCGGAATGATATGGAGATGAAGCTGTTATCAGGTGATTTTTATGCAATGATGATCATGATAGATGTTGACAAATTTAAGCAATACAATGATACCTATGGTCATCATAATGGTGATAAATATCTGATCTTAGTCGCCCAGACATTGCTTGCGTCTTTACGAAATGAAGATTTTGCAAGTCGTATGGGTGGGGACGAATTTGCGGCAATGATGTTCTTCAGTAAGAGTGTGCCGGAGAATGCGATCAAAGAACGTGCCCAGCAGATATTTGACAAAGTAAATCTGACAGTAAAATCTGCAGAGGGAGGTACCGGCATCTCTATGGGCGCAGTTATCGCTAAGTCAGAAGCAACTTTTAACCGGTTATATGAGGAAGCAGATAATGCATTATACGAGGCGAAGGAAAGCGGAAGAGACAGACTGGTCGTGAAGGAGCATGGGGGAAAATAATATAGTATTTATGTTTATAGATGGCATTCTAACAGGAAGTGTTAGGATGCCATAAGAAGTTTGGAGAATTTTGATGACAAAAGAGGAATGGTATAAGCAGCTATTTGAGAGACTTGGTAATTCCAAGTTCCGAAGCAGCTTTCATTTAAAGCAGAAGGATATTGATTACATAAATGAAAAAGGACTGGATACTATAAGACAGCATGCGCAGGACTTTATTGCAAAGCGGGAAGCTCCGGCGGTTATTCCAAACGATGGAAAACAGACGCCGATGAAAGGGCATCCGGTATTTATCGCACAGCATGCAACTGCAACCTGCTGCAGGGAGTGCATCCGAAAATGGCATAAGATACAGCCGGGCAGGGAATTAAGCCAGATACAGCAGGAGTATCTTGTGGATGTGATCATGACATGGATTCAGAGGGAGATGGAGAGGAATAAGGGGTGAGATAACAGTCGGAGCCAATATTCTGGCTGTTTTTGTATATTTACTGAAAATTTAAATACTTCACACAAATAATAATTTAGTCAAAATAGGACATAACGACTAAATTAAACCTTGACGATAAAATTAAAACATGATATTTTATAAATAATCAATTAGGTTATTCTAGTATATAATGACTAAATTAAAAATGTGAGGCTATTGAATGAGAGATTATAATTATAAAGAAAAGTGGAGCAAACTGCTAACGCCTGAGATAGTAAAAAAACTCACGCTCATCAGTGAGTACAAAGGGGAACAAAGATTATTTATCGAGGCACATAAGGATGAATTAATTGAGTTAGTAGAAATTGCTAAAATTCAGAGCACTGAGGCTTCAAATAGAATAGAGGGAATATTTACCGCAGATGACAGAATCAAAAGCCTTGTTCAGGCTAAAACTACACCACGGGATCGTGATGAAGCGGAGATAGCGGGATATAGAGATGTGTTAAATACAATTCATGAAAATTATGATTATATTCCGATTAATGCAAATTATATTTTGCAGTTGCATAGAGATTTGTATAAATTTCTGGGAAGTACAGAAGGTGGACGGTTTAAGACTTCTGACAATATTATTCGAGAAACAGATGCGGATGGGAATGAATGTGTTCGATTTAGACCGGTTCCAGCATGGGAAACTGCACCTTCAATTGATGAATTGTGTAAATCGTATCATGAGGCAAAGTCTGAAGCAGATCCATTGCTTTTGAGTTTGATGTTTATCTTAGATTTTTTATGTATACATCCGTTTAATGATGGAAATGGACGTATGAGTAGATTGCTTACTTTACTTTTGCTTTACCAGTCGGGTTTTATTGTTGGTAAGTATATAAGTATTGAAAGAATTATTGAAGAATCAAAAGAAACTTATTATGAAGTTCTTCAGGATAGTTCCATTAACTGGCATGAGAATGAAAATGATTATAAACCATTTGTGAACTATATGCTGGGAGTTGTTGTAAACGCATATAAGGAATTTGAATCCAGAGTGGAATTGCTGACGAATCCTAATCTGTCAAAAGCAGATCGTGTTCGTGAGATAATAAGAAAACATATAGGGACAATTACAAAAGCAGAATTGTTGAATATGAATCCGGATATAAGTGATACAACTATTCAGAGAGCTTTAGCAGATTTGTTAAAGAATGGAGAAATTGAAAAAATTGGTGGAGGACGCTACACGAAATATGTGTGGAGAGTGGAGGATTAAATGATTACAGGTGAATTAAAAAATAAAATTGATGGCCTTTGGGATGTTTTTGCTGCAGGAGGTTTGGTTAATCCTCTTGAAGTGATTGAGCAGATTACCTATCTGATGTTTATTCATGATTTGGATGATTCCGATAATATAAGAGCAAAAGAGAGTGCAATGCTTGGACTCCCATTTCAGAGTATTTTTTCAGAAGAAGTAAAGATTGGAGAAAGAACAATTGACGGTTCACAGCTTAAATGGTCTGTCTTTCGTGATTTTCCAGCAGATAGAATGTACTCTATAATGCAGGAATGGGTATTCCCATTTATTAAAACACTGCACAGTGATAAGAATAGTGCATATTCCAAATACATGGATGATGCAATATTTAAATTACCAACACCCCTTGTTTTATCAAAGGTAGTTGACTCTTTGGATGAAATCTATGCAATGATGAATGAAGTTCAGACTGCTGATGTACGGGGAGATGTGTATGAATATCTATTATCAAAAATTGCTCAGTCGGGGCTTAATGGTCAGTTTAGAACGCCAAGACATATTATTCGAATGATGGTTGAGATGATGGATCCTTCAAGCGATGAAGTGATTTGTGATCCGGCATGTGGAACCTCTGGTTTTTTGGTAGCTTCAGGAGAATATCTGAAAGAAAAAAAGAGAGAAGAAATTTTCTATGATAAGCAAAAGAAAGAGCATTATATGAATCGTATGTTCTATGGTTATGATATGGATAGAACAATGCTTCGCATTGGGGCAATGAATATGATGACACATGGAATTGACAATCCATTTATTGAATACAGAGATAGTTTGTCTGATCAAAACACAGACAAGGATAAATATTCTTTGGTATTAGCAAATCCTCCATTTAAAGGAAGTCTTGATGCAGAATCTGTATCAGGAGATTTACTTAAAGTTTGCAAGACGAAGAAGACAGAATTATTGTTCCTTGCGTTATTCATACGTATATTAAAAATAGGTGGACGATGTGCATGTATCGTTCCGGATGGTGTGTTATTTGGATCATCCAAAGCGCATAAGGATATAAGAAAAGAGATTGTTGAAAATCAGAGATTGGAGGCTGTTATTTCAATGCCTTCTGGAGTATTTAAACCATATGCCGGAGTTTCAACTGCTATTCTTGTGTTTACAAAAACGGAGCATGGCGGAACAGATAATGTTTGGTTCTATGATATGACAGCAGATGGCTTCAGTTTGGATGATAAACGAGCTCCGATCTCGGAAAATGATATTCCTGATATTATTGAAAGATTTAGAAATCTGGATAAGGAGACAGACCGAAAACGTACAGATAAGTCATTTATGGTTCCTAAACAGGATATTGTGGATAATGCTTATGATCTTAGTATTAATAAGTATAAAGAGATTGAATATGTTGCTGTAGAGTATCCTCCAACATCGGAAATAATGGCAAATATTCGTGAGATTGAAATGGAGATTGGGAAAGAGATGGATGAGTTAGAGCACTTATTGCATTTGTAGGAGGATAAAATTGTATTTAATATTGTGCTATATGCATGAAACAGAGTTAAATATGTGTCATATAAAAAATTTGACTTAGAAGAAAATGACAAAAAGAATTCAAACACAATATTTAATACATTGAGCCCTAAATTGACGAAAAAATAGTCAACCCCAGGAGCAAAGGATTCTAAGCAATAACATGCTTACTCCTATTCAGGAATCCAGCTTTAATCCATCGCAAGTTGACTATGGTTAATAGTAACATAATAGAATTACATGTCAAGACCTTGAAAAATTCATTATGGGGTCAGAGGGCTAAAATAAAAGGAAAGGAAAAACAAATTCGGATTTGTAGGGATGATGAATGAAATATGTAATGTTAAAAGATGTTTGTGCCATTAATATGGGACAGTCGCCTGATTCGGATAGTTATAACAATAATGGAGAAGGTGTTCCATTTTTTCAAGGAAATGCCGATTTTGGAGAAAGATATCCAGTTGTTAGAAAATGGTGCTCGGCACCTACTAAGATGGCGGCACCTGAGGATATATTAATTTCTGTAAGAGCACCTATAGGTGCAATGAATTATGCAAAGGAAGAATGCTGCATAGGACGAGGACTTGCGGCGTTGACCCCAGATAGAACAAAGGTTTCACCAGAGTTTCTCTTTTGGTTATTGAAAGAAAAGAATACTGAATTAAATAGTAAAGGAACTGGAAGTACCTTCAAGGCTATTGGGAAAAAAGTGCTTGAAGAAACAATGATTCCTAATATTCCTATAGAAAAGCAACTTGAATATTCAGAAGCTCTTGAAAAAGTACATGCAATTATTCAGGTGAGAAAAAAAGAAATTCAGCATTTAGATGATCTCATCAAAGCCCGATTTGTCGAGATGTTTGGTGATCCTGTTGATAATCAAATGGGATGGAAAAAAAAGCAACTTCAAGAGATTGTAACAGATGATTGTACCATATCATATGGTATTGTTCAGACAGGAGACAATCAGAAAGAAGGAATACCAGTAATTAGACCTGTGGATATAGTGAATAGAGTGCCTAAGCTTAAAGAATTAAAGAAAACAACTGAAGAAATATCTAATAAATATAAGAAAACGATATTAAAAGGTCGAGAAATGCTTATTACTGTTCGAGCCAATATTGCGGATACATGTGTAGTGGATGAAAAATTTAAGGGTTGTAATGTAGGTAGAGGTATAGTGCCAATAAGAACAAAAGAAAATATTATGATACTTGAGTTTTTGAAACATCTTATGGATAGTAAACATTTGAATGATGATATTAAAAATAAAGCCAAAGGTATTACGCTGATTCAATTAAATATGGAAGACTTAAGAGAAGTAGAACTAATTATTCCACCAATTGAACAACAAAAGTTATTTGTTGAATTTGCAAACCAAGTCAACAAATCAAAAGTTGTGGTACAAAAGGCACTTGATGAGACACAGATTTTATTCAATAGTTTAATGCAGCAATATTTTGGATAAATAGATTGGATAAAGGGGGGAATTATTATATGCAAGATAAATATATAGCAAAATTAATACATTGCAAATCATTGGATGAATTTGTAACTATGTTTTTTGGATTAAGTCTGTGTGAAAAATTATCGGTATTAGGCGATGATATGATAGTTCCTAAAGGTACTATTTTCTACAGAGCTAGAAAAGACGAGGGACGACCATTAGAAGATGAAAATGAATGGTGGTTACCACCCCAAAAAGTGGTTACTAAAGGTCGTTTTAATAAAGAAAAATCACCTGTACTATATTTAGGTACGGAGGATTTTTTATTACCAAGAGAAATCGGATTAAAACCAAATGAAAACTATTACCTTGCAAGATATGAGTGCGTAGAGACATTTAAGGTGGGTTCATTACTAAAAAATAGAAGTATATTTACAATGGGATTACATACGATAGCGATGGCAATAGAAAATGAAGAAAAATTAACTCCAAATGAAATTAATGCTTTGGCAAAGTTAGAATATGATACAAGCAGTATACGTAATATTTTAGGAGATCCAACGGCAGTATTTTATATTAATAAATATATACATAAAAATTTGTATGATATTACAAATCAAATATTTGATTTGGTTTTGCAACGCAATCCAAATGGATTACGATATTGTTCAGCATATTCCCCATTCGAAGTCTCTGGAGCAGAGCAAGTTATAACATTAGATGGCTGCATAAAGGGGAATTATGCCCTAACGGAAGACGGTATACAACATTTAAAATGGATTGGATGCGAAAGAAAAGAATATTCAGAGGATGATTATAAAAGCGATCTTAGTACGTTTATAAAAATAGCAATAGAAAATTATAGCTGATTATATTTGGGGATGAGTTAGTATACGGGATATCATAAAAAATATATTTGTACGATTTAAAATTTTCGAACCATAATATAGATGTGTTTGTAGAATATTTAAGAAAATAAGGTAAAGACTGGTGTAGGATGTTGGTACATTCGAAAGGAGTGTATGAACATGCAGGAGAAGTTAGTAAAAATTTTAAATGAAATGGCAGAATATCTGAGTATTGCTCAGATGAAAAAGTTACAAGAAGTACTTTTGGAAAATTTGGATGAATCACATGAAGAAAAAACAGAAATAAGTAATACAGAATATTTGCAGTTGTATTTGGATGCTAAAAAGATTGAAGGTTGTTCGGAACGAACATTACAATATTATAGAGTTACAATCGAAAAGTTATTATTAAGGGTTGTAAGCCCGATTCGGAAGATAACAACAGAAGAGATTCGAAGTTATCTTTCAGAATACCAAAAAATAAATAATTGCAGTAAAGTAACTGTTGATAATATACGCAGAAATATTAGCAGTTTCTTTTCTTGGTTGGAGGAAGAAGATTACATATTAAAGAGTCCAATGCGACGTATTCACAAGATTAAGACGAAACAACTAGTAAAGGAAATTATTTCTGATGAAGCTATTGAGCGGTTACGTGATAATTGCAAGCATCCTAGAGATCGAGCAATGATTGATTTGCTATATTCAACGGGAATTCGAGTCGGAGAATTAGTTAATTTAAATAGGGATGATATAGATTTTGAGGCACGTGAATGCGTTGTTTACGGAAAAGGAGATAAAGAACGGCGTGTTTATTTTGATGCAAAGGCCAAATTGCATATGAAAGAGTATTTGGAAAGCCGAAAGGATGATAATCCGGCATTGTTTGTAACATTGGATAGTCCTTATGATAGACTAAAAATAAGCGGAGTAGAAATAAGAATCAGAGAGTTAGGAAGAAGACTACATCTTACGAAGATTCATCCACATAAATTCAGAAGAACCATGGCTACAAGGGCAATTGATAAGGGAATGCCGATAGAACAGGTACAAAAAATTCTTGGACATTCACAGATCGATACTACAATGCAGTATGCAATTGTAAATCAAGGAAATGTAAAAGCATCACATCAGAGATATATTGCGTAATTTAGGGAAAATTCCTCAAATTCGGATTTGTAGGGATGATGAATGAAATATGTAATGTTAAAAGATGTTTGTGCCATTAATATGGGACAGTCGCCTGATTCGGATAGTTATAACAATAATGGAGAAGGTGTTCCATTTTTTCAAGGAAATGCCGATTTTGGAGAAAGATATCCAGTTGTTAGAAAATGGTGCTCGGCACCTACTAAGATGGCGGCACCTGAGGATATATTAATTTCTGTAAGAGCACCTATAGGTGCAATGAATTATGCAAAGGAAGAATGCTGCATAGGACGAGGACTTGCGGCGTTGACCCCAGATAGAACAAAGGTTTCACCAGAGTTTCTCTTTTGGTTATTGAAAGAAAAGAATACTGAATTAAATAGTAAAGGAACTGGAAGTACCTTCAAGGCTATTGGGAAAAAAGTGCTTGAAGAAACAATGATTCCTAATATTCCTATAGAAAAGCAACTTGAATATTCAGAAGCTCTTGAAAAAGTACATGCAATTATTCAGGTGAGAAAAAAAGAAATTCAGCATTTAGATGATCTCATCAAAGCCCGATTTGTCGAGATGTTTGGTGATCCTGTTGATAATCAAATGGGATGGAAAAAAAAGCAACTTCAAGAGATTGTAACAGATGATTGTACCATATCATATGGTATTGTTCAGACAGGAGACAATCAGAAAGAAGGAATACCAGTAATTAGACCTGTGGATATAGTGAATAGAGTGCCTAAGCTTAAAGAATTAAAGAAAACAACTGAAGAAATATCTAATAAATATAAGAAAACGATATTAAAAGGTCGAGAAATGCTTATTACTGTTCGAGCCAATATTGCGGATACATGTGTAGTGGATGAAAAATTTAAGGGTTGTAATGTAGGTAGAGGTATAGTGCCAATAAGAACAAAAGAAAATATTATGATACTTGAGTTTTTGAAACATCTTATGGATAGTAAACATTTGAATGATGATATTAAAAATAAAGCCAAAGGTATTACGCTGATTCAATTAAATATGGAAGACTTAAGAGAAGTAGAACTAATTATTCCACCAATTGAACAACAAAAGTTATTTGTTGAATTTGCAAACCAAGTCAACAAATCAAAAGTTGTGGTACAAAAGGCACTTGATGAGACACAGATTTTATTCAATAGTTTAATGCAGCAATATTTTGGATAAATAGATTGGATAAAGGGGGGAATTATTATATGCAAGATAAATATATAGCAAAATTAATACATTGCAAATCATTGGATGAATTTGTAACTATGTTTTTTGGATTAAGTCTGTGTGAAAAATTATCGGTATTAGGCGATGATATGATAGTTCCTAAAGGTACTATTTTCTACAGAGCTAGAAAAGACGAGGGACGACCATTAGAAGATGAAAATGAATGGTGGTTACCACCCCAAAAAGTGGTTACTAAAGGTCGTTTTAATAAAGAAAAATCACCTGTACTATATTTAGGTACGGAGGATTTTTTATTACCAAGAGAAATCGGATTAAAACCAAATGAAAACTATTACCTTGCAAGATATGAGTGCGTAGAGACATTTAAGGTGGGTTCATTACTAAAAAATAGAAGTATATTTACAATGGGATTACATACGATAGCGATGGCAATAGAAAATGAAGAAAAATTAACTCCAAATGAAATTAATGCTTTGGCAAAGTTAGAATATGATACAAGCAGTATACGTAATATTTTAGGAGATCCAACGGCAGTATTTTATATTAATAAATATATACATAAAAATTTGTATGATATTACAAATCAAATATTTGATTTGGTTTTGCAACGCAATCCAAATGGATTACGATATTGTTCAGCATATTCCCCATTCGAAGTCTCTGGAGCAGAGCAAGTTATAACATTAGATGGCTGCATAAAGGGGAATTATGCCCTAACGGAAGACGGTATACAACATTTAAAATGGATTGGATGCGAAAGAAAAGAATATTCAGAGGATGATTATAAAAGCGATCTTAGTACGTTTATAAAAATAGCAATAGAAAATTATAGCTGATTATATTTGGGGATGAGTTAGTATACGGGATATCATAAAAAATATATTTGTACGATTTAAAATTTTCGAACCATAATATAGATGTGTTTGTAGAATATTTAAGAAAATAAGGTAAAGACTGGTGTAGGATGTTGGTACATTCGAAAGGAGTGTATGAACATGCAGGAGAAGTTAGTAAAAATTTTAAATGAAATGGCAGAATATCTGAGTATTGCTCAGATGAAAAAGTTACAAGAAGTACTTTTGGAAAATTTGGATGAATCACATGAAGAAAAAACAGAAATAAGTAATACAGAATATTTGCAGTTGTATTTGGATGCTAAAAAGATTGAAGGTTGTTCGGAACGAACATTACAATATTATAGAGTTACAATCGAAAAGTTATTATTAAGGGTTGTAAGCCCGATTCGGAAGATAACAACAGAAGAGATTCGAAGTTATCTTTCAGAATACCAAAAAATAAATAATTGCAGTAAAGTAACTGTTGATAATATACGCAGAAATATTAGCAGTTTCTTTTCTTGGTTGGAGGAAGAAGATTACATATTAAAGAGTCCAATGCGACGTATTCACAAGATTAAGACGAAACAACTAGTAAAGGAAATTATTTCTGATGAAGCTATTGAGCGGTTACGTGATAATTGCAAGCATCCTAGAGATCGAGCAATGATTGATTTGCTATATTCAACGGGAATTCGAGTCGGAGAATTAGTTAATTTAAATAGGGATGATATAGATTTTGAGGCACGTGAATGCGTTGTTTACGGAAAAGGAGATAAAGAACGGCGTGTTTATTTTGATGCAAAGGCCAAATTGCATATGAAAGAGTATTTGGAAAGCCGAAAGGATGATAATCCGGCATTGTTTGTAACATTGGATAGTCCTTATGATAGACTAAAAATAAGCGGAGTAGAAATAAGAATCAGAGAGTTAGGAAGAAGACTACATCTTACGAAGATTCATCCACATAAATTCAGAAGAACCATGGCTACAAGGGCAATTGATAAGGGAATGCCGATAGAACAGGTACAAAAAATTCTTGGACATTCACAGATCGATACTACAATGCAGTATGCAATTGTAAATCAAGGAAATGTAAAAGCATCACATCAGAGATATATTGCGTAATTTAGGGAAAATTCCTCAAATTCGGATTTGTAGGGATGATGGAGATGGAATATACAACATTAGATAAGATAAGCGAAAATTTGGACAGTAAACGTAAACCTATAACAAGTTCAGATAGAGTTGAAGGTAAAATCCCATATTATGGGGCATCGGGTATTGTTGATTATGTTAAAGATTATATATTTGATGAATCATTGCTTTTAGTTTCTGAGGATGGGGCAAATTTATTGGCAAGAAGTACTCCCATAGCCTTTTCTGTAACAGGAAAAACATGGATTAATAACCATGCACATGTGTTAAGATTTTCAAATGAAAATCTTCAAAAGTTTGTTGAGATATATTTGAATAGTATTAGCCTTGAATCATATGTTACGGGGAGTGCGCAGCCAAAGCTGAATCAGAAAGTGTTGAATGGTATTCCAATCCCAGTTGTGGATGATTCGCAGATTGAGATTATTGTCAATTCGGTAGAAAATTTAAAGAGTATTATAGAACTTCGTAAGCAAGAATTGGCGTGTTTGGACGACCTCATCAAAGCCCGATTTGTCGAGATGTTTGGTGATGAAAGTAATCCTATGGGTTGGCCGGTCTTGAACGTTGAAGATGTTGCAAGTGTATCAGTTGGTGTTGTTATCAAACCTGCACAATACTATACAGATGCGGAGCATGGAACACGAGCTTTTAGATCACTTAATATTGGACCTATGAAAATTAAAAATACAGATTGGGTCTACTTTTCTGAAGAAGGAAACGAGAAGAATTCAAAGTCAATTCTGAAGGAGAATGACTTGATTATTGTGCGTTCTGGCGCGCCTGGAATAGCGTGCGTAGTTACTAAAGAATATGAAGGATGTAACGCAATAGATATAATAATCGCACACCCAGATACTTCAAAGGTGAATCCTTATTACCTGTGTGTGTATACAAATTTGCCCCACGGGAAGCGGCAGATTGATGAAGGAACTGGTGGTGCTGCCCAGCAGCATTTCAATGTCGGAAAGTATAATAAACTATCTCTGTTTTTGCCTCCGGTTGAGAAGCAAAATGAGTACGTAAAGTTTCTTGACCAAGTCGACAAATCAAAAGTTGTAGTTGCAAGCGTTAAGTGAGATAATATATTATCAGTGTATATGTGTCCACACAAAAAAGAATTTATAATAATGAAATAATAGATTATTCAGATGTAAATACTTGAGAGAATGGAGGGGATTACATGATAACCAATTTTGATTACTTAAAAAATGAATCAAAGTTTTCCAGTTTTGCAGATGTTGCCATTTCGGCAGAGAAAATTATTCTTATAGATCCGGAAGCGAGTATTATTAACAGCCGCCGGGCTATGGAATTTGCGTTAAAGTGGATGTATTCAGTAGATGAGGAACTTGAAAGGCCATATCAGGATAATTTATACAGCTTAATGAATGCAGAAGAATATCGCCAGATTGTAGGACCGGATCTTTGGAAACGCATGAACTATATTCGGCGAAGTGGAAATAATGTTGCTCATAGCAATAAAAAATTGGGACGGGATGAAGCTATGCTTTGTCTTGAAAATTTGTTTATTTACTTAGATTATATTGCATATTGTTATTCTGATCATTATGAAGACAGATCTTTTGACAAATCATTAATTATATCTCGCCTTGAAAAGGCAAAGCAATCAAAAGAGATTGCAAATGCCGTTAATGAGGAACTAATAAAAGAACAGAAAAAGTCCGCAAAACAAGAACTTGATTTACAAAAATTAATTGAAGAAAATGCTTCGCTTAAGGAAGCTCTTTCTGCGCGAAGACAGGAACAACAGCAGACATATGTTCCGAAGCCTCTTGATTTGTCAGAGTACAAAACAAGAAAATTATACATTGATTCTATGCTAATGGATGCGGGATGGACAGAAGGAAAGGATTGGATGAATGAAGTCGAAGTTTCTGGTATGCCAAATAAATCAGGTATAGGATTTGCAGATTATGTGCTTTATGATGATATGCACCGTCCGTTAGCAATTATAGAGGCGAAAAGAACTTGTGTGGACGTTGCAAAGGGTAGACAACAGGCTAAACTCTATGCAGATTTGCTGGAAAAAGAATATAAAAGAAGGCCGGTTATTTTCCTTACCAATGGATTTGAAACACGTATTATTGATGGACAATATCCGGAAAGAAAATGTTCCGTTATTTATTCAAAACGAGACTTGGAGAAGTGGTTCAATTTATTAACTATGAGGACAAGTCTTAAGTATGTTGCAGTCAATAAAAATATTGCTGGACGATATTATCAGGAGGCTGCTATTAAAGCAGTTTGTAATAGCTTTGATGAGAAAAATCGTAGAAAAGCGTTGCTTGTCATGGCAACGGGCTCTGGAAAAACAAGAACTGTGATAGCGTTATGTGATTGTTTGTTAAAAGCCGGATGGGTAAAAAATATTTTATTTCTTGCAGATCGAAATTCACTTGTTACACAGGCAAAAAGAAGTTTTGTGAATATGTTGCCTAATTTATCATGTACAAATCTTGTTGAAGAAAAAGACAATTACAATGCACATTGTGTATTTTCCACATATCAGACAATGATGAATTGTATTGATACAGTAAATGATAATGATGGAAAATTATTTACATGTGGTCATTTTGATCTTGTAATTTGTGATGAGGCACATAGATCAATTTATAATAAATATAGAGATATATTTTCATATTTTGATGCGCCGTTGGTTGGTCTTACTGCTACCCCCAAAGATGAAATTGATAAGAATACATATGAGATATTTGAATTGGAAAATGGTGTTCCAACATATGGTTATGACTTAGCACAGGCTGTGAAAGATGGATATCTTGTTGATTATGTTTCAGTTGAATCGAGACTGAAATTCATTGAACAGGGAATTGTATACGATGAATTATCAGAAGAAGATAAAAAAGCATATGAAGATACATTTAAAGATGAGCAGGGTAATTTACCAGAGGCAATAAGTTCGTCTGCACTTAATACATGGTTGTTTAATGAGGATACCATCAAACAGGTATTAAATATTTTAATGACGGAAGGAATTAAGATTGAGTACGGACAGAAAATAGGTAAGACTATTATTTTTGCAAAGAATCATGATCACGCAGAGAAAATATTAAAAGTATTTAATCAGGAATATCCGCATCTTCCTGACTTTGCAAAAGTAATAGATAATTATATGACCTATGCACAGAGTGCAATAGATGAGTTTTCGGATCCAAAGAAAATGCCACAGATAGCAATATCTGTAGATATGTTAGATACAGGTATTGATGTACCTGAAGTTTTGAATTTGGTGTTCTTCAAAAAAGTTATGAGTAAAGCAAAATTCTGGCAGATGATTGGTCGAGGTACAAGACTTTGCCCTGGTTTATTGGACGGTACGGACAAACAGAAATTCTATATCTTTGATTTTTGTGGAAATTTTGAGTTTTTCCGAATGAATAAAGGGAAAGCCTCAGCTAATATGATTGCACTTCAAGGGGCGATTTTTAATCTGAAATTTGAGATAACCTATAAGCTTCAGGACATTGAATATCAAATGGACAGGCTTATTGCATATCGAAAAGCATTAGTTCAACAAATGAGCGAGAAGGTTCAAGAACTGCCAAGGGACAATTTTGCTGTTCGTCAACACCTGAAATATGTAGAATTATATTCTACAGAATCGAATTATCAAACCCTTACATATGAGGATACTTTAATAGTTAAAGAAGAGGTTGCACCACTGATCTTACCGGATGGTGAGGATGCAAGTGCTGTAAGATTTGATGCGCTTATGTATGGAATTGAATTAGCATATTTAGTTGGCAAAAAGTATTCGAAGGCTCGTACAGATCTTTATAAGAAAGTGACGGGAATTGCAAGTGTAGCGAATATTCCAGAAATTCAGGCACAATCCGAATTAATCAATAAGATTTTGGATACAGATTACGTTGATAATGCGGGAATAAATGAATTTGAAGAAATAAGAGAGCAACTTCGTGATCTTATGAAGTATTTGCCACATCCGAATATACGTTATGATACTAATTTCACAGATGAAATACTTTCGACAGAATGGAATGAATCTGAACTTGAAAATGATGAATTAAAGAATTATAAGGCAAAGGCAGAATATTATATAAGACAGCATCAGGACAATATTGCTATTGCAAAGTTAAAGACTAACCATCCATTGACATCAACAGATATTGCTTCATTGGAAGAAATATTATGGCGGGAAATAGGCACAAAACAGGATTATGAACAAGAATTTGGTACAAAACCGCTTGGCGAATTTGTTCGTGAGATTGTTGGCTTAGACATGAATGCAGCAAAAGAGGCCTTTTCCGAATATCTTACAAATACAAGTCTTGACAGCAGGCAAATTTACTTTGTAAATCAGATTGTCGAATATATAGTTCATAATGGAATGATGAAGGATCTTTCTGTCTTACAGGAATCTCCATTTACAGATCAGGGAAGTGTTGTTGAAATATTTACTGATTTAAATGTGTGGATGGGAATAAGAAAGGTTATAGACACAATAAATGCTAATGCAGCGGCATAGGGAAAAGGATGAAGTCAGTCACATGTCTGGGGGGAAGAGTAATAATAGCAGGTAATACTATTTGTTTTAGAATGGAGAGTGAAATATATGGATAATGTAAGAAAGAGGCATCCATTTTTAAAATTAGAGTTTTCTGCATCGGCAAAAACGGCAGAAGAATGATCATAAAATATGGATTTATTGCCGATAATGTGGTATACTAACCATAGTAAACGTGATTTTTGAAATCATGATAATAAAAGGCTCACAGAATATGCTTTTTATCGTGTGAAAGGAGGAGGGCGGCAGATGCGATATCTTTCAGTTGCTGAAATGGCAAAAAAATGGGATGTATCTGAACGTAGTGTAAGAAATTATTGTGCCCATGGTCGTGTGCTGGGAGCATTTCTTACCGGAAAGACATGGAATATTCCGGAAAATGCAGAAAAGCCGGAGCGAACTAACAAGAAGAAAGAAAAACCAACGACCTTACTGGATGTTTTGCAGGATGAGAAGGCGAATAAATATGCTGGAGGCATTTATCATAAGACACAGATTGATTTAACATATAATTCAAACCATATGGAAGGCAGTCGGCTGACCCACGATCAGACCCGATATATCTTCGAGACGAATACCATTGGTATAGAAAAAGAAGTGCTTAATGTAGATGATGTGATTGAAACAGCAAACCATTTCCGGTGTATTGATATGATTATTGATCATGCAAAATTCACATTGACGGAAAAGTTTATCAAGGAGCTGCATCTGATTCTGAAAAATGGAACCAGTGATTCCAGAAAGGATTGGTTTGCTGTCGGTGATTACAAGAAACTGCCAAATGAAGTCGGCGGTATGGAAACCGCACTTCCGGAAGAAGTTGCAGACAGGATGAAGAAATTGCTGTCAGAGTACAATAACAAGGAAGAAAAGACCTTTGACGATATTCTGGATTTTCATGTGAAATTTGAACGTATCCATCCATTTCAGGATGGAAATGGTCGTGTGGGACGTTTGATTATGTTCAAGGAATGCCTGAAATATAATATTGTTCCATTTATTATCGAGGATAATTTGAAAATGTTTTATTATCGAGGATTGAAAGAATGGAACAATGAAAAAGGGTATCTGACTGATACCTGCCTGACAGCGCAAGATCGATATAAAGCATACCTGGATTATTTTAGAATAGCATATTAAAAGTGAAAATACTGCGGCACAATATCGTGCGACAGTTCCTTTGAATGCAGATATGCTAGTTCTTTATTATGATATGTCTTTGATTTTATTCCTTTCCGGGAAGATATGCTTGAACGAGACATTGAGCAGACACTGGTTCGGATGTCATAAAGCTTCTTCTGGAGTTTGGAACAGGAGTGTATACGATAATGTATAAGAAAAGAGGGATTATGAAGAAGAAAATATTACTGTGTCTGATAGCACAGCTCATATGTTGGGGTATTATGACGATGTCAGATTATATGGAAGAAACATATAACGACAGTTTCAATCTGATCGTTGTATTTGCGGTCCCCCTGATGTGTATGGTTCTGTATATTATATTCAGGAGATGGATATATGACAATCAGATGGTGCGGCTGAAAGATGTCGTCATAATCTGCGGGACGTGGCTGATCTGTGGACTGATACTGGGATTTCTGATAGGTGCTTTGGTTACCAATCAAATGTGGATAGTGTCACAGGCTACAGGAGGATGGGAACATCTGCTGAATGGGATAGAATATATGATGTTCGCCATGACACTTGCGGGAATACCATTTGTGACCGTAGTATTAATCGAATCGGTTATAGGAATAGTAAAATTGTTAAGGAGCCGGGAAGGCGTGAGATGAATCTTACGTCTTTTTTCTTAGATTGTGTAATTATGTGATGCTTGAAAAATCAAATAACATATGATAAATGTGACATAAAAAGAGTCACGTTTATAAAAAGGTGATTAATGTGAAAGAATTTTTGGAAAAAATATTACGGCAAAATGTAATAATGATGGAGAATAAAGAGGTATATAAAAAGTTTCCGTTAGCATATCGTGGGAAGGATTAGATACATTTCAGAAGTATTTTGCAGACTGGGGCAACACAGGGCAATATATGGCGGAAGGTCGTGGAAATACTACGGTTTCGACTACTAAGGCTCATGGACGGAATGGGGATAAAGGCAAAGGTGTTGGGAGAAATCCTTAGTAGTAATGGACTACTTAGACTCAATGTGATAGATTTTTATCGATGAAAATAATAAAACTATTGCAATTTTTTGTTTTTTTTGAATATATTATATGTAACAGAGTTGCCTGAAGCCTTTTTGGCATTGGGGACCAAGCTGAGACTTGTGCTCAGCTTTTTTACGTTAAGGAGAGATTTTATGGATTTGAAACTTGTGACAAATAAATAGTTGAGTGGAGGGTGCGGACAAAATAACTGTAAAGTAGATTGTTTTTTGCTAGAGAGTACAGATACTAGTTCCCAGGTTAAAGGAGCAATAAAAGAACCAGATCAGCTGCAAAGAACTTCCAAAAGAGAGTATGTAATTGAGCCAACAAAAACAAATGCCGGAACAAGGGTTATTCCAATGACAAATGAAGTGACAGAGATGTTTCGAGCAATTATTGAGGATAGACCAGATTATAAGGTTGAAAAAGTGGTAGATGGTTACACGGGCTTCCTTTTTCTGGATAAGGATGGAATGCCACTTGTAGCCATGCATTGGGAACACAGATTCAATCATATGGTCAGCAGGTACAATGAAATCTATAAGGTTCAGATGCCCAATATTACCCCTCATGTTTGCAGACATACATATTGTTCCAATATGGCAAAGTCCGGCATGAATCCTAAAACACTGCAGTATTTGATGGGACATTCGGATATAGCTGTGACGCTCAATGTTTATACCCATGTAGGACTTGAGGATGCAGAAAAGGAACTTCAGAAGATGCAGGGACTGGAAAATGCCAGAAAAGAGATGGAAATTTCGGATACGGATGATAAACCTTTGAAACATAATATGTTCAAGGTGGTATGATAATATAATAAGAAAGAAATTTTGAGGACACTTAGGCTATACGGCTTGAGTGTCTTTTTGGCTGGTAAAAGAAGAACTTGGATGCTATAATAAAATTTAATCATTTAATATTTATTTTTGGAAGGTAAAGCATTGTAAAACAGAGAATTCATCCCGTATTGATATTATAGACTATTGTTAGCATCCGGGCGAGTTCTGGGTGCTTTTTGATTGGAGGGATAAAAGGCTATGATTAACCTTGGTACATTAAAAGAAATTACTGATTTGAGAAGTATATGGCCACATGAAGCTTTGAATTTTACTCCTTGGGTGGCAGAGAATGTTGAATTACTTGCAGATGCTGTTGGTCTTGATATTACGGTTGATGAGACAGAGTCCTCTGTTGGAGACTTTAATGTTGATATCTACGCATCTGAAACAGGAACAGATAGAAAGATTATCATTGAAAATCAATTAGAAGATACAGATCATGACCACCTTGGGAAATTAATTACTTATGCATCTGGTAAAGATGCAGATGTGGTTATATGGGTTGTGAAACACGCACGTGAAGAACATAAGGCAGCAGTTGAGTGGCTTAATAATCATACAGATGATAAGATTGGTTTTTTCTTATGTGAGATAAAGCTTTTCCAGATAGGTGATTCTGATATTGCTCCATCATTCACTGTAGTGGAAAGACCGAATGATTGGACAAAAGAGATTAAGAAAACTACGCTTACAAACCCAACGCAGCAACAGAGACTTGAATATTGGAATGCATTCAATGATTATGCCTTTCAGAATACTGAATTCGCAAAATCATTTAATAAGAGAAAACCTAATACAGACCATTGGATGGATTTCAGTATTGGCTCATCAGCTTGCCACATCAGTGTTACGCAAATTCAGAAGAGAAATAAAGTTGGAGTTGAATTATACATAAATGATGATAAGGAACTCTTTAAAGGTCTTTATTCACATAAAGAAGATGTGGAGTCTGCTATGGGATTGGCACTTGATTGGAGAGAATTGCCAGAGAGGAAGGCAAGTCGTATTATCGTGGAAAAAGATGTGAAGTTTGATGAACAGAATGCCTGGCCACAGCAGTTTGAGTATATTATGGATGTCTGCATGAAGATGAAGAAGGCGTTTAAGAGGTTTATATAAATAGAAGATGCGATTTTATGAAAAAATGGAATTCGAGGGAAAGAAGGAGAAAAATAATGGGTATATGTGAGTTATGCAATGTAAAAAAAGGAGATAGAATAATTGCAGGAATGAGTATTTGTAATAGTTGCTTTACTAAACTTCAGGGATTAAGAAATGGAAATGAGGATGATTTACTTTTTTTTAGAAATCCTGAGAACGTTTCTAAATTTTCTCAAAAAGCGAGAGAATATATTAATGAAGTGGCAACAGACATTGAAAAGACTCATAGAACTACTGAGGAAATAATTCTTGAAAGAAAGCAGTTGCAAGAAGTGGAAGTTGAAAAACAAGAGTATGCGCGGGCGTTATATGGCTTATATGAATATGAAGTTGTAACAATATTGAATGAAGATCATGGGCGCGTTGATATAAAGAAAATGACTGAATTGATAAACATGCGTGCCAGGGCAGGTTGGAAGTTACATACTGTTTATTCAAATGAATTAGGCAAAAATGCATTAAAAATATTGGGATTAGGGGTAAATTCTACGGCTTGTGAAGATGTACTTATATTTGAAAGAAAACTGCGGGATAAGTAGTTAAAATTCGGATTTGTAAAACTCATTAGTAGTAATGAATTACATGGATGTAATAGATAGATTTTTTATTAATGAAAAATATAAAAACTATTGCAATTTTTTGGTTTTTAAATATACTATATGTAACAGAGTTGCC